>Ga0102814_10000092_pt1 | contig 61364 bp, 52 predicted proteins | sample ColrivemetaGS741_FD_79112 | JGI IMG/M metagenome (GOLD analysis project Ga0102814, IMG submission 79112) | Estuarine microbial communities from the Columbia River estuary - Flood tide ETM metaG S.741 | ecosystem: Environmental > Aquatic > Marine > Intertidal zone > Estuary | place: USA...
CGAAAACGTTATAGTTTTTGGCTTAACGTTAATTTGCATTTAAAGCATTTTAGACATTTTACTTTGAAACACAAAAAAAGCACGTTTGGAAGCTTTTTCTTCTGCTTTTTTCTTTGAAGTTGCGCGTGCTTTCGAGACAACTTTATCGTCTATAGAAAGCTTTACAGAAAAATGTCTGACCTCATCGTTTCCAGTATCTTCATACACGTTATAACCAAAGGTTCTTTTCTCTTTTTGACACCATTCAATAAGCAAACTCTTATAACTAATAACTTTACCTTCTAAGGTTTCAATATCTACATAAGGAGTTATAACCTGTTTGTAAATAAAATTTTCACAATACTTATAACCTTTATCTAAAAATATGGCACCTACTAATGCCTCAAATAGGTTACCATGAATATTGTCTCCAAACTGTCCAGCCGGAATCTTGCTTTCAACTAAACTAATTAGATTTAATTCTTTACCTAACTCGTTTAAATGTTCTCTACTAACAACCTTGGAGCGCATTTTAGTTAAATAGCCTTCGTCGCCTGCAGGTACCTCAAGATATAAATGTGATGCAATAACCGCGCTTAGTATAGCATCACCTAAAAATTCTAATCGCTCATAATTAATAGCATTTCCTTTACTATCTTTTATGTTCATTGAACGATGAGTAAATGCTTTTTTATAGAATTTAATTTCTTTGGGCTTAAATTCTAAAATCTTAATTAATGCCATAAAAAAATTCCCGTTGCGTTTAAAACGGGAATTCAATATGTTACGAATGGTTTTCATTCGGGATTCAATCTAATTTTTTGAATACTACACAAGCGTTATGTCCGCCAAATCCAAATGTATTACTCATTCCTATTTTAATATCGCGTTTTTGAGCCTTGTTTAAAGTCAAATTTAATTCGGGATCAATGTTTTCATCGGCTGTTGTATGGTTAATGGTTGGTGGAATTATACCACGTTCCATAGCCAAAATAACAGAAATAGCTTCAATTGCGCCTGCCGCACCTAATAAGTGCCCGGTCATTGATTTTGTCGAATTAATATTTATGCTCTTAGCATGACTGCCAAATACTTCTGAAATTGCTTTTAATTCTGCAACATCACCTAATGGTGTAGAGGTTCCATGTGTATTAATATGGTCTACATCTTCTGGTTTCAGGCCTGCATTTTCTAAACAATTTTTCATGACGACAACAACACCTTTTCCTTCTGGATGTGGTGCTGTCATGTGGTAAGCATCAGATGATAACCCGCCGCCAACAAACTCAGCATAAATTTTAGCTCCTCTTGCTTTTGCGTACTCATATTCTTCTAAAACAAGTGCACCAGCACCTTCTCCAAGTACAAAACCATCTCTGGTAGCATCAAAAGGTCTCGATGCTGTTTCCGGACTTTCGTTTCTAGTTGATAAGGCATGCATGGCGTTAAAACCACCCATTCCAGCAATAGTAACTGCTGCTTCACTACCTCCTGTAACAACTATATCGCAATGCCCTAAACGTATTGAGTTTAATGCATCAAACATAGCGTTGGCAGAAGAGGCACACGCAGAAACTGTTGTGTAATTGGGTCCCATAAATCCATATTTAATGGAAATATTTCCCGGAGCAATATCGGCAATCATTTTAGGAATAAAGAACGGATTGAATCTTGGAGTTCCATCACCTCTAGCAAAGTTTAAAACTTCTTCCTGAAAGGTTTCTAATCCACCAATACCTGCTCCCCATATCACGCCAACTCGCAATTTATTTATAGAATCTAAATCTAATTTAGCATCTGCAATGGCTTCATCGGCTGCCACCATTGCATATTGCGTAAATTTATCCATTCTACTTGCAAGCTTTCGGTCTATAAAGTCGGTTGCGACAAAGTTTTTCAATTCGCAAGCGAACTTCGTTTTAAACTTTTCGGTATCATAATATGTTATAGGGGCAGCACCACTTTTACCACTTATTAAGCCTTCCCAAAATTCATCTTTGGTATTGCCAATAGGTGTCAAAGCCCCCAAACCCGTGACTACAACTCGCTTTAATTCCATAAAGTGTTTTTGCTTATTTTGCTGCTTCTATATAAGAAATAGCTTGACCAACTGTAGCAATATTTTCAGCTTGATCATCTGGAATTTGAATATCGAACTCTTTTTCGAATTCCATTATTAATTCTACAGTGTCTAAAGAGTCCGCTCCTAAATCGTTAGTGAAGCTCGCTTCAGTTACAACTTCGTTCTCATCAACTCCCAATTTATCTACGATAATAGCTTTTACTCTTGATGCAATGTCTGACATAATGTTTTAATTTTAAGTTTTAATTAAGTTGCAAAAATAAAAAACTTTATTTTATAATTTGCTATTCTGTTAAAAATGTATTGGTAATTTACTAAAATTACTTTTAAGTATTTCAAATTTAACTCTTAATTGTTAATAATTATTCTTTTTTTTGTTCGAATAATAAAACATTCTTGTCTGTAAAATGAAACGTATAGTAATTTTTGCTTCCGGAAGTGGAACTAATGCTGAAAATTTAATCAAGTTTTTTCACAACAGAGAAAATGCTTCTGTTATTCAGGTTCTTACTAACAATCCTCATGCCAAAGTTTTAGACCGCTGTAAAATACTTGAGGTTAGTGCTTTGTCATTCAACAAAATAGCATTTACAAAAACCAATGATGTACTTAATATTTTAAGGGCTTCAAAACCAGATTTAATTGTTTTGGCAGGCTTTTTATGGAAATTTCCTGATTCTATTTTGAATGAGTTCCCAAATAAAGTTATAAATGTTCATCCCGCATTATTGCCTAAATATGGTGGAAAAGGGATGTATGGTATGCATGTTCATGAAGCTGTTGTTGCCAATAACGAAACTGAAACTGGCATTACCATACATTATGTAAACGAACATTATGACGAAGGCGCCATTATTTTTCAGGCCAAATGTATTGTGGACGCTAACGATACTGCTGAAAATGTGGCTGCGAAAATTCATAATTTGGAAATGGCCCATTTTCCAAAAGTGGTAGAAAAACTTTTAAATGAGTAAAAAGAAGAAGAAATATTATACCGTTTGGAAAGGGCATCGTACTGGTGTTTTTGAAACATGGAACGATTGTAAAGCACAAATATCCAATTTTGAAGGTGCTCAATATAAATCTTTTGAAAATTTTAATGCTGCTAAAGAAGCTTTAAAGGGTAATTACTTTGACTTTGTTGGAAAAAAAGCCGATTTTAAAAGCGCTTTATCGGCAGAACAAATAAAAAAAATTGGGCAGCCCAACTTTAATTCCATATCTGTAGATGCCGCATCTAGTGGCAATCCAGGTATTATGGAATACCGTGGTGTGGATACTAAAACTAAAAAACAACTTTTTATCCAAGGACCTTTCGAGGAAGGCACCAATAATATTGGTGAGTTTTTAGCCTTAGTTCACGGGTTGGCATTACTTAAAAAAAACAATAGCGACCGCATTTTATATACCGATAGTAAAACGGCCATAACTTGGGTGAAAAAGAAACGTTGCAATACCAAATTAGAACGCAGCGAAAAAAGCAAAAACCTATTTGAGCTCATTGACAGAGCTGAACAATGGTTAAAAACTAATACTTACAATACAGTAATTGTAAAATGGGAAACAAAAGCCTGGGGCGAAATTCCTGCCGATTTTGGCAGAAAATAACCAAATATTTATTAATAGTTTAAAAGGGCTTTGTTATAAAAAAATATTCTTGCCTTAGTATTTAAAAGGCTTATATTTGCACAAAATTATCACACATCTTTAATGAGTAAATTAGTAATTGTTGGCACGGTAGCATTCGATGCTATTGAAACGCCTTTCGGAAAAACCGATAAAATTCTTGGTGGCGCAGCAACATTTATTGGCTTAGCTGCTTCGCATTTTAATATTGATTCTGCAGCCGTTTCAGTAGTTGGTGGCGATTTTCCACAAAAATATTTAGACCTATTATCAAATAAAAATATTGATATTTCAGGTATCGAAATTGTTAAGGAAGGAAAAACATTTTTTTGGAGTGGTCGTTACAATAACGATATGAATTCGAGAGATACTTTAATAACTGAATTAAATACGCTTGCAGATTTTAATCCGGTTGTTCCGGAAAATTATCGTGATGCGGATGTGGTCATGTTAGGAAATTTACATCCAATCGTCCAATCTAGTGTATTAGATCAAATGATTAAAAAACCAAAGTTAGTTGTTTTAGACACCATGAATTTTTGGATGGATAGTGCTCTTGAAGATTTACATAATGTGATGAAACGTGTAGATGTTATTACAATTAACGATGAAGAAGCTAGACAATTAACTGGTGAATATTCGTTAGTATTAGCCGCAAAAAGGATTCATACAATGGGTCCTAAATATGTGGTAATAAAAAAAGGAGAACATGGCGCATTATTATTTCATAATAACAATGTGTTTTATGCTCCAGCGTTACCATTAGAAGAAGTCTTTGACCCTACGGGTGCTGGAGACACTTTTGCTGGCGGGTTTGCTGGGTATATTGCTAGCACAGACGACATCTCTTTTGAAAACATGAAAAATGCGGTTATTTACGGATCAACATTAGCCTCTTTTTGTGTTGAAAAATTTGGAACAGAGCGTATGGAAAATTTAAATACCGAAGAAGTACATAAACGTTTATTGCAATTTAAGCAATTAACACAATTTGAAATAAAATTAGCACAAACCGGCGCGCTCTAAATAGAGCGCGTTTTTAATTTAAAAAGTTATTTATCATTTCCGCGAAAGCGTAAATCTTTACAAATGAGTGATGCATTAAAACACGAATGTGGTATAGCGGTTATTAGGCTTTTAAAACCGCTAGAATTTTATAAGGAAAAATATGGGAGTGCCTTTTATGGTATAAACAAAATGTACCTTATGATGGAAAAACAGCACAATCGTGGTCAAGATGGTGCCGGATTTGCGAGCATAAAATTAAACACAAATCCCGGGGAACGCTACATAAGTAGAGTGCGTTCTATAGCACAACAACCCATTCAGGATATTTTTGCTCAAATAAATGATAGAGTAAATAAAGAATATGTCGCGCATCCTGAATATGTAGACGACGTTGCATTACAAAAAAAACACATTCCATATATTGGCGAAGTGATGTTAGGACATGTTCGCTATGGTACTTTTGGAAAAAATAGTGTAGAAAGTGTTCATCCATTTTTAAGACAAAATAACTGGATGCACAGAAATTTAATAATGGCTGGGAATTTTAACATGACCAATGTTAAAGAACTTTTTAGAAACCTTATTGAGTTAGGGCAACATCCAAAAGAGTATACTGATACCATTACCATCATGGAGAAAATTGGACACTTTTTAGATGATGCCGTTAGTAAAATTTATAAAGATCTGAAAAAAGAAGGTTTTAATAAAAGAGAAGCTTCGCCTCAAATAGCCCAACGTTTAAATGTTGCAAAAATATTAAGAAGAGCTGCAAAAAACTGGGATGGTGGTTATGCCATGGCTGGACTTATTGGTCATGGAGATTCATTTGTTTTAAGAGATCCAGCGGGTATTCGACCAGCTTATTATTATCAAGACGATGAAATTGTGGTAATTGCATCTGAGCGTCCTGTAATTCAAACCGTTTTTAATGTCAAGTTTGAAGACGTAAAAGAATTAGAACCAGGACATGCCATCATAACTAAAAATTCTGGCAAAGTTTCAATTAAAAAAATATTAGAACCCCTAGAACGTAAGTCTTGTTCATTTGAGCGTGTTTACTTTTCTCGTGGTAGTGATGCTGAAATTTATCAAGAACGAAAAACGCTTGGTAAATTATTGATGCCTAAAGTTTTAGAAGCTATAGACAACGATACAAAAAACACCGTTTTCTCTTATATTCCAAATACTGCTGAAACATCGTTTTTTGGAATGATTGAAACTGCGGAAGCCGCTTTAAATAAAAAGAAAACAGCAGCAATTTTAACCGGTCAGCGTTCTATCTCTGCTGAAAAAGTTACCGAAATTTTATCGGAGCGTATTCGTGTTGAAAAAATCGCTATTAAAGATGTAAAGCTTAGAACTTTTATAACCGAAGATAGCAGTAGAAACGATTTGGTGGCTCATGTTTACGATGTTACTTATGGTGTTATAAAGCCCACAGATAATTTAGTGATTATTGATGATAGTATTGTAAGAGGAACAACATTAAAAATGAGTATTTTAAAAATGTTAGACCGTCTAAATCCTAAAAAGATTGTGGTAGTATCATCGGCTCCACAAATTCGCTATCCAGATTGTTATGGAATTGACATGGCTAATCTTGAAAGTTTAGTGGCCTTTAGAGCTGCATTGTCACTTTTAAAAGATGCGAATAAATACAACATTGTAAAAAAGGTTTATGATAAATGCATAGACCAAACAGAATTGGAGGATGTGTACGTTCAGAATTTTGTTAAGGAAATATATGATCCATTTACGGATGAACAAATTTCTGATAAGATAGCAGAACTTTTAAGTGACGAAAGTATTAATGCGGAAGTAAAGATTATCTTTCAATCTGTTGAAAATTTACATAAAGCTTGCCCAGAGCACTTAGGAGATTGGTATTTTACAGGAAACTACCCAACAGTAGGGGGCAACAGGGTTGTAAACCGTGCATTTATAAACTTTTATGAAGGCAATAAAGAACGTGCTTATTAGTTACTGAAAAATCGATATTTTAGTAAATAAACTGCTAAAAATGCATTTTAACTGAAAAAGTTGCGTTTTGTCTAATAAATAGTCAGATTATCTAAAATACGCATAAATTGGTATCACCATAACATAAGTAGGTTAAGTTCATGGTAGATTTGGGGCAAAAAAAGCTAGACATCTGTCTGGCTTTTTTTATGCCCTGTTATTTCGGAAACTAAATACCACTACGTATTTTCTTCATTTTTAATATTTCTTTTATTTCTGGTAAATAAAAACCCTACAAATACATATTGTTTACTGACAATCAAACCATTACAATTTTTATTATCATTTAAACATTTTTTTAAAATTTTAAAGGAAAATAATTAAAACTCATTTAAGCCAAAATTTAAGTAGTTTAACTAAAATATTTTATCAGAGTCCTTAACCCATGTATATTTGAATCACCATAACATAAGTAGGTTAAGTTCATGGTAGATTTGGGGCAAAAAGGTGAACTCTCGTTCACCTTTTTCATTTTATAAATTCTCGTAAAATGAAAACCTCTGTTTAACACTTCCTTTAGATTATATTTCTTATTGAGTTTCTAGTTTGCGTTAGGGATTGAAGCGATATCCTTTTGGTTTTTTTTCGAAAAGGTACGCGTCTTAAAAAGCAACCCTCTAGCATTGATTTTAGGTTTCTTCCTTTGATGGAAGGCCAAAACTAAAAGATTTAGCGAAAAGCCCGACCCTTGGGTAACCTGCCTGCCGGCAGGCAGGCGCCATAAAAAAAAGCAAACCCAATTAAGAGCTTGCTTTTATATTTAAATTGTAAAAAATGCTTTATTTCGCTTCTGCATAACGTTTCTCTACCTCATTCCAGTTAATTACATTAAAAAATGCAGTAATATAATCAGGACGACGGTTTTGATAGTTTAGATAATATGCATGTTCCCAAACATCAAGACCTAATATTGGTGTTCCTCCACAAGAAACTCCCGGCATTAAAGGATTATCTTGGTTTGGTGTAGAACAAACTTCTACTTTTCCTCCTTTATGTACGCATAACCATGCCCAACCAGAACCAAAGCGTGTAGCTGCAGCTTTACTAAAGGCATCTTTAAAGGCGTCTACTGAACCATAAGCCGCAATAATAGCATCTTTTAATTCACCAGATAAATACCCTTTTCCTTCCGGTTTCATAACATCCCAAAATAATGAGTGATTATAAAAACCGCCCCCATTATTTCTAACAGCTGAATTATTCATGTCCAAATTAGAAAGAATAGCTCCAATAGATTTTCCTTCTAAATTCGTTCCTGTAATCGCAGCATTTAAGTTGTTTGTATATCCTTGGTGATGTTTAGTGTGGTGTATCTCCATAGTTCGTGCATCAATATGAGGCTCTAAAGCATCATAAGCATATCCTAATTTTGGTAATTCGAAAGCCATAATTTTTTGTTTTTTACTATTAGTATTTATTTTCAATTCAAATTTACGGATAAAACGCATCAATTAAAAATAATAAATAGTTATCGACTCATCGATAGTTTTTATCTTGTATGCAAATTTATAAATCATGCCACAAAACCCTTCTTTTACTATTTATAATGCTTCTGCCGGTAGCGGAAAAACATTTACGCTTGTAAAAGAATATTTAAAAATCTTGTTTAAATCAAATAATCCAGAGCATTTTAAGCGCATTTTAGCCATCACCTTTACAAATAAAGCGGTTGCCGAAATGAAAGACCGAATTATTGAAACTTTAAAGCAGTTTTCTGACAAAGCCATTCTTGATAAACCAAATAGTATGTTTAGTGCTATTTGTGAAGAATTACAAATAGAGTCTTTTACACTCCATACTAAATCGGAAAAATTATTAAATACGATATTACATAATTATGCAGCGTTTGATATTAGTACAATTGATGGTTTTACACATAGATTAATTAGAACTTTTGCATACGATTTAAAATTGCCTTTGAATTTTGAAGTGGAGTTAGACCAGGAAGCCTTACTGAATGAAGCGGTTGATAGCCTAATTTCTAAAGCAGGAACCGACGAAGCCCTAACAAAAATTTTAGTTGATTTTGCTATTGAAAAAGCCGATGACGATAAAAGCTGGGATGTGTCTTATGATTTTAATAAGATTGCAAAATTGCTGGTTAATGAAAATGATATTCCATTTATAGACACTTTAAGAGGCAAAACTTTAGATAATTTTAAAGAATTAAAAACACAGCTAAAAAAAGACATCACTTTATTAGAAGCTAGCATTATTGAAAACTCTAAGACTGTTTTAACATTAATTGAAGAAGCCGGATTACAATACACCGATTTTTCAGGCAGCTATCTACCAAAACATTTTGATAATTTATCGAATACTAAATTTGATATCAATTTTGAAGCGGGGTGGCAACTAGATATTGAAAATAAAACACTTTATCCGAAGCGGGTTTCTAATGAAATTGCCTCTGTTATAGAACAAATTCAGCCACAAATCGCAAGTGCTTATAATGAAACCAAAAAAGCTGTTTTCCATTATAAATTTTTAAAAGCTTTTTATAAAAACGTTACTCCTTTATCGGTTTTAAATGTTATTAATAATGAACTAAAAACACTGAAAGAAGATCAAAATAAAATGCTTATTTCAGAATTTAACAGCATTATAAGCAACGAAATAAAAAACCAACCCACACCTTTTATTTACGAGCGCCTTGGTGAAAAATTCAAGCATTACTTTATTGATGAATTTCAGGACACCTCTGTTTTACAATGGGAAAATTTAATTCCGTTGCTTGATAATTCCTTGGCTACTGAAATGGGGAGCACCATGTTGGTTGGGGATGCAAAACAGGCTATTTACCGTTGGCGCGGTGGAAAAGCAGAACAGTTTATTGGCTTGTTTAATGATGAAAATCCCTTTCAGATAAAAAAACAAGTTGAAAATCTTCCAACTAATTATAGAAGTTTTAAGGAAATTATTGAATTTAACAATGCCTTTTTTAAGTTTTTATCAAGTTTGGTATTTACTAATAAAGAATATCAAAACCTATATGAAAATGCACATCAAAACTCGTTTTTAGAAGAAACTGGTTATGTTGAATTATCCTTTTTAGATATTGACAGGGAAGATGATAGAGATGTCATGTTTTCAGAAAGTGTTTTAAAAACAATTCAAAAATGTGTTGAAAATGGCTATAGATTAGAAGATGTATGTGTTTTGGTTCGTAAGAAAAAGGAAGGTGTTGCCATTGCCAATTATTTGAGCCAGCATCATATTCCTATTATTTCTTCTGAAACCCTATTACTGAGCAATTCGCCCGAAGTTGTTTTTGTAAACAACCTGATGGCACTGTTAATTCAGCCAAAAAATAATGAAATTAAAGTTGCGGCATTAAATTATTTAACTTCTTTATTTAATATTGAAAATAAGCACGATTTCTTCTGCAACCATTTAAACTTATCCATTTCTGAATTATTTAAAAGTTTTGAATTTTTCCATGTGTATATTGATGGTAATAACTTGTTACAGCTTCCCTTATTCGATTTGGCCGAAACCATTGTTAGAAGCTTCAATTTAGTTAAAACATCGAACGCATATGTGCAGTTTTATTTAGATGCTGTTTTAGATTTTTCACAAAAAAAAGGCTCCGATATTCCCGGGTTTTTAGATTATTTCGACAAGAAAAAAGACAGTTTAAGTATCGTTTCACCTAAAGGGCAAAATGCTGTTCAAATTATGACGATTCACAAGTCGAAAGGATTGGAATTTCCTGTGGTTATCTTTCCTTATGCCGATTTGGATATTTACCGTGAATTAGAACCAAAAGAATGGTTTCCAATCAATAAAGAAACATACAATGGCTTTTCTCATACTTTGTTAAACTTTAATAAAGATTTTGAAAATTTTGGTGAAAGCGGACTGGAAATTTTCAACAATCACAAATCAGAACAGGAACTCGATAATATTAACCTGCTTTATGTAACATTAACGAGAGCTGTTGAACAATTATATATTATTTCTACTAACGAAACTCCTTCAAAAGGGGAAATAACCAGTAAAAAATATTCGGGTTTGTTTATTAATTACTTACAACATATTGGCGATTGGAACGATTCGCAAACTAATTATAGTTTTGGACTTTCGGAAAAAACAAGTCAAAGCAAAATACCATCCAGAGAAAATACCATTCAGCAGGAATTTATTTCCACATCAAAAGAAACACATAATATAAATGTTATAACCAAATCTGGTTTACTATGGGATACCACTCAAAAAGAAGCCATCGAAAAAGGAAATCTATTGCATAATATTATGTCTAAAATCAAAACGAAAGATGACATTGATTTTGTAATGAATGATTTTATAAATGATTCTACCATTAATATAGATCAGGCAGAACCCTTAAAAAAAATGGTTATTGAACTTGTTAACCATCCAGAACTAGAAACTTTTTATAATACAAATGATACTGTTTATAATGAACGTGATATAATCACTAAAGAAGGCCTCATTTTAAGACCAGATCGCGTCGTTGTAAATATTAAAAATGAAGCTGTAATAATTGATTATAAAACGGGTGCAGAAGACAAAAAACATGCACAACAATTGCAATTGTATCAAGATATTTTACAGGACATGAAAATAACGGTAAAAAAGAAGATTCTTGTATATATGAATGATGATATTTTAGTAAAAGAAGTATAACTTTGCTAAAAACGCAATATAATGTACGGGAAACTAAAAAAACACCTTCAATTAGAACTTCAAGACATAAAAAATAACGGACTTTATAAAGAAGAACGCATTATTACTTCTGCGCAAGGCGCGGAAATCACTTTAAACACAGGTGAAACTGTTTTGAATTTTTGTGCCAATAATTATTTAGGCTTATCGTCGCACCCAGAAGTTATTCAGGCTGCAAAAGATGCCATGGATACGCACGGGTTTGGTATGAGTTCTGTTCGCTTTATTTGTGGCACTCAAGACATTCATAAAACTTTAGAACAAAAGATTGCCACCTTTTATCAAACCGAAGACACTATTTTATATGCAGCAGCATTTGATGCTAATGGTGGGGTTTTTGAACCATTGTTAGGTGCAGAAGATGCTATTATTTCAGATTCTTTAAATCACGCCTCTATTATTGATGGTGTGCGCTTATGTAAAGCAGCCAGATATCGTTATGAAAATAGCAATATGGCTGATTTAGAAGCACAACTTATTGAAGCTAATAAAAATGGCGCTCGTTTTAAATTAATTGTTACTGATGGCGTGTTTTCTATGGATGGTGTTGTTGCTCCTTTAGATAAAATTTGTGATTTAGCTGATAAATATGATGCTCTGGTTATGGTTGATGAATGTCATGCGGCAGGGTTTATAGGTAAAACGGGCCGTGGAACTTTAGAAGAAAAAGGCGTTATGGGTCGTGTTGACATAATTACCGGAACTTTAGGAAAGGCCTTAGGTGGCGCTATGGGAGGTTATACAACAGGTAAAAAGGAAATAATTGACTTGCTACGTCAGCGCTCCAGACCTTATTTATTTTCAAATTCTTTAGCTCCTGCTATTGTAGGTGCATCTATAAAGGTATTTGATATGTTAGCAAATGACACTAAACTGAGAGATACTTTAGAGTGGAACACCAATTATTTTAAAAAAGGCATGAAAGAGGCTGGTTTCGATATTGTTGACGGCGATTCTGCTATTGTTCCAGTCATGCTGTATGATGCTAAATTGGCGCAACAAATGGCAAAGTTGCTTTTAATCGAGGGAATTTATGTTGTTGGGTTCTTTTTTCCCGTCGTCCCCAAAGAAAAAGCGAGAATACGCGTACAACTTTCTTCGGCTCATACCAAAGAACACATTGATAGGGCAATTCTTGCATTCACTAAAATTGGAAAATTAATGGATATTATATAAAACAATTCTGAAATTATATAAAATCATTCCAAAATACCAATGATTTACCGAAAAATTCGATTTTTTTATATATTTGTCTTTGTTAATAAAATTTAACAACTTACTTTTGTTTACAATTAACACTTAAAAATTAAACTTTTGAATATGAAAAATCTTAGCAGATTAATGTTCGCTATGTTGCTTGTACTTGGTTATAGCAACGCTAATGCGCAAGACAAAAACAACCCATGGCAAATTACTATTGGGGCAAACGCAGTTGACTTTTATCCTGTAGGGGAGGTTGCTCCACAAGGTGACACTTTTGGGGAATACTTCAATGTAGGTGATCACTGGAATATTTTACCTTCTTTATCAACAATTTCAGTATCTAAATATTTAGGTGATGGATTCTCTTTCGGAGTAGCTGGATCTCTAAATAAAATTGACAAATTTGGTGACGCTTCTGTAAGCGATTTATCTTATTACGCAGCTGACGGTACAATTAAGTACAGTTTTGGAGAAAGACTTAATTTAACATGGTTTGAGCCTTATTTAGGTATTGGCGGTGGTTATACTTGGGTTGATGAAATTGGTGCTGGAACTTTGAACGGTACTTTAGGTTTCAATCTTTGGTTCAACGAAAACATTGGTTTAACTATACAATCTTCTTACAAACATGCGTTTGAAGATTATTTATCTACACATTTCCAACATACTGCTGGTATTTCTATCAAATTTGGTGGAACTGATACTGATGGTGATGGTATTTTTGATAAAGATGACGCTTGTCCAGATGTTGCAGGTATTGCTGCATTCAACGGATGTCCTGATACTGATGGTGATGGAATTGAAGACAGTAAAGATGATTGTCCAAATGAAGCTGGTTTAGCTGCGTTAAACGGTTGTCCAGATGCTGACGGTGATGGTATTGCTGATAAAGATGATAAATGTCCTACTGTAGCTGGTTTAAAAGCTTTAGCTGGTTGTCCTGATACTGATGGCGATGGTGTAACTGATGCTGACGATAAATGTCCTACGGTTGCTGGTCCTGCTGCTAACCAAGGTTGTCCTTGGCCTGATACTGACGGAGATGGCGTTTTAGATAAAGACGATAAATGTCCTACAGTAAAAGGAACTGTTGCGAACAACGGATGTCCTGAAGTTTCTGAAGAAGTTCAAAAAACTTTAAATGCTTATGCTAAAACTATCTTATTTGATACAGGTAAATCTACTATCAAAACTCAATCTGAAGCTGTTTTAGGTGATATCATTAAAATTTTAAATGAGTATCCAACCTCTAAATTTACGGTTGAAGGTCACACTGATAGCGTTGGTAGCGACAAATTAAACCAATCTTTATCTGAAGCTAGAGCATTATCAGTTAAAGAATACTTAACTAAAAATGGTATTGACGAATTTAGACTTTCATCTCAAGGTTACGGTGAGTCTAAACCAATTGATAATAACACAACTTCTAAAGGTAGAGCTAACAACAGACGTGTTGAAATTAACTTAGCTAAATAATATATTTAGCTCCTTTAAAATAATAAGTTTAAAAACGCTTCGGATATCCGAAGCGTTTTTTATTTTTATACAATGACAACTTTTATTTTTGATGTTTTGAAAGACTTGCAAAATAAGCATTCAAATCTTTCTGAATTAACTTTTATATTACCAAGCAAAAGGGCGGGACTCTTTTTAAAACATCAGCTTTCAGAAGTCACAAATCAAACAATTTTTTCACCACAAATACTTAGTATTGAAGAATTTGTTGAAGAGATGTCGCTATTAAAATCAGTTTCAAACTCTGAACTACTTTTCCATTTTTATAACACCTATATCCATTTAACAAAAGATAACGAGCCAGATTCATTTGAGTCGTTTTCTAAATGGGCACAAATTTTACTTCAAGACTTTAACGAAATTGACAGGTATCTTATTCCTCAAAAGAATATATTCAATTATTTACGTGCGATTCAAGATTTAAAACATTGGTCGTTAGAAGAAAATAAAACTGAATTTGTTAAAAAATATCTGTCTTTCTGGAATAAACTTCATGCTTATTATAATCACTTCACCCAACAGTTATTAAATAAAAAAATTGGATATCAAGGATTAATTTACAGAGAGGCTGTTGAAAATTTAGAGACATACATTCAAAAAAATGCTGAAAAACAACATGTGTTTTTGGGATTTAATGCTTTAAATACCTCCGAAGAAACCATTATCCAGGAATTGCTCAAAAATGGATTAGCGCAAGTATATTGGGATATTGATACTGTATTTATAAATAATGAAAACCATGATGCCGCATTATTTACAAGGCAGCATAAAACAAATTGGGCATACTTTAAAAAAAATCCCTTTAATTGGATAACCAACAATTATTCAACCAAAAAAAATATTTCAGTTTTTGGAATTCCAAAAAATATTGGGCAAGCAAAATATATCGGTTCACTTTTAAACAGTTTACAAAAAGAGAACCAATCTTTACAAAAAACAGCCGTTGTTTTAGGAGACGAGAATTTGTTAATTCCGGTACTTAATTCACTTCCAAAAAATGTTGAGGCTTTAAACATAACTATGGGCTTTCCTTTAAAGTCTATTCCTCTTGCTTCTTTATTCGAATCGCTATTTCGCCTTCATAAAACCCCTTCAAACACTTTTTACTATAAGGATGTTATCAATATAATAGCGCATCAATTTATTCGGCCTTTATTTTATAAAGATTCCATTGATTTTGCTTCAAAAATTATTGAAACAATAGAAGTTAATAATATTATTTACGTTACAACACAGCGTTTGAAGCAAATAGCAGTATCATCGGATTACTTAATCGACATCTTGTTTTCTAATTGGGACAAATCAATCGATTTAATCCTGAAAAATTGTTCTGACCTTATAATGCAAGTAAAAACTAATTTACACGCTAATAAAGACTCTAATTTGCTTTCGTTGGAGTATTTATACCGTTTTAATGAATTGTTTAATGAGTTGTCACGATTAAACGCCGAATTCCGTCATATAAAAGATGTTTCAACATTGTTTAGTATTTATAAAGAATTATTAAGTTCTGAGACTTTAGACTTTCAAGGCGAACCGTTACAAGGTTTGCAAATAATGGGCATGCTAGAATCGCGGGTATTAGATTTTGAAACCATTATTATTTCTTCGGTAAATGAAGGTGTACTACCTTCTGGGAAAAGTAATAATTCGTTTATTCCTTTCGATGTCAAGTTAGAAAATAAACTTCCTACTTTCAAAGAAAAAGACGCCGTTTACACGTATCATTTTTATCGACTATTACAGCGCGCCAAAAACGTATACATTTTATATAATACTGAAGCCGATGTACTAACTGGCGGTGAAAAAAGTCGATTTATTACCCAGCTTCAATTAGAAGGAATTCATCCCATTATTCATCAAATTATAGCGCCACAAGTACCGATTATTGAAACCCCTTTACAAACAATCGAAAAGAATAAAAGCCTGCTAAAGGACATTGTTAATCTTGCAAAAAAAGGGTTTTCCCCTTCGTCGCTAACATCATATATTAGAAACCCAATCGATTTTTATTATCAAAAAATACTAAAAATAAAAGAGCACAATGATGTTGAAGAAACGGTTGCGGCGAATACTTTAGGAACTGTGGTTCATAACACACTTGAAGATTTATACAAACCCTTAGTTGGAACATTTATAACTACTGACATTATTAAAACTTTAAAATCTCAAATTGAACAAAAAGTAACTTTTCATTTTGAACATGAATACAAAGAAGGCGATATTACCAAAGGTAAAAACCTTATTGTTTTTGAAATAGCAAAACGTTATGTATTTAATTTTTTAGATTTTGAAATTCGAGATTTAAAAGCAGGAAACAAAATAAAAATACTTGCTATAGAAGCGAACAACGAAGTGCTAATTGATATTCCCGAACTTGATTTTCCTGTAAAACTGGTTGGAAAAGTAGATCGGGTCGACGAATATAATGGTATGACCAGGGTTATCGATTATAAAACAGGACGTGTAGAACAAGCCCAAGTAGAAATTGTAAATTGGGAAGACATGACCACCGATTATAAAAAATATAGCAAACCTTTTCAAATACTCACTTATGCTTACATGATGCACGCAATGGAAGATATAAAACTCCCTGTTGAAGCTGGTATCATTTCCTTTAAAAATTTAGATGCCGGATTTTTAGGATTTGCTAAAAAAGACAAATCTGGCAATGGCGCAAAAAAAGATTTCTTGATTACACATGAAACTATTGATCATTTTACAGTTGAATTAAAACAACTTATATTAGAAATTTGCAATCCTAACATCCCATTCACAGAAAAAGAAGTTTAAATGCTGACTCAACAACATATAGTTATTAACGGAAAACACCAAAAACCAATAGTGATTGATGTTTCTTATTCCGAAAATAAAACAAACCTGCCTGTTATTATATTTTGTCATGGTTACAAAGGTTTTAAAGATTGGGGCGCATGGAATGTAATGGCAAAACAATTCGCCCAAGCTGGATTCTGTTTTATAAAATTTAACTTTTCGCATAATGGAGGAACCGTTGAGCAACCTATCGATTTTCCCGATTTAGAAGCTTTTGGCAACAATAATTACACAAAGGAATTAGACGATTTAGAAGCGATTATTGATTGGCTTTACAATAATACTGAAATTAAAGAAATAGGCGATATATATAATCTTTCTCTTATTGGACATAGTCGCGGTGGTGGTATCGTTTCAATCAAAGCCGAAGAAGATTCAAGAATTAAAAGTGTCGTCACCTTAGCTGGGGTTTGCGATTTTGCTAAAAGAACAGCCACAATTGGCGATTTAGAATCCTGGAAAACTGAAGGTGTGAAATATGTTTTAAATGGCAGAACAAAACAGCAAATGCCACATTTCTATCAATTCTATGAGGATTTTATAGCTAATGAAAACCGTTTTAATATTCAACGTGCTGTTTCAAAATTAAAAATCCCTCATCTAATAATTCATGGAAACAATGACACCAGTGTTTTTCTGACTGAAGCAGAAAACCTTCACGCATGGAACCCTCAAAGCCAATTGGAAATAATTGAAGGATCTAATCATGTTTTTGGAGCAAATCATCCTTGGGACCACGATTTTTTACCAGAACATTTAATTATGGCTGTTAATAAAGTGATAACATTTCTAAAAGAAAAATAAGCTAGATGTTATATTTACCTTGATGTTTTTATTAAATAAATTGGTGTGATTTCTGTCTTAAATTGATAATACTTTAAAACCCGAAAAAGCAAAAGCTTTTTCGGGTTTTAAAGTATGCAAAAAAATATACTATTTTTTTAATTAAGAGGTATAGAAAGAGACAAAGAAGGCGAATTAAAATTACTACCTTTTATTCCATAATAAACAGTCTCTGCTTTTAAAGACAATCTTGCTTTCCTTTTATTGCTTCCGGCTAGTATAAATAACGGAATACTCGCAATGGTTGATGCAACTCCCACAACAAACATTCCTGCTCCAATTGGGGCTGCTGAAGATTCAGAATTTGCAACACCAGCAATAGCCACAATACCGCCTACGGCAATTAAACCAGCCCCTGATATCAAACAAATTCGAGCTGCTTCTTTGTTTTGATGTTGTTTTAAGGTATAATACCCATGCGATTTTTCAGGAGTTTTTTCAATAGGTTCTGCGACTTGACCTATAAGGGTTTGAAATGCCATTAGGAAAAGTAAAATAAAAAGTTGTTTCATAAAATTGATTTTTTTGTTTTGTTAGTTAACAAATGTAGATAAATAATGTCCATGAAAAATATTAATCAATCGTATATTTAATAGCACTTTAATATAGGTGTCAATTCACTATAAATCCTTGTAAAAAGTGGTTCTAAATTGAGCATCGCCATTTCATTTAATTTCGATAACGAATCTAAAAAAACTATTTATTTATGTAAATTTTAAAACCTAACAAAAGTCATGTTTTTTCTAAAGAATGATTCTGTTATTTGTAATGTAATATAATTGGTGTTCGATTATAAAAAAAAGGAGTGATTCAGCGAAAGGATAGCTCTTTTTTTTTGCTTTTTAGTGAACATCTAGATTTACCGTTTAAAACCAAAAAAGACCTTCAATTTCTTGAAAGCCTTATCATTTCAGGTGGAGAAGATGGAACTATCCAAATTCTCATTTTTATAGCATTTACAGGGCTTAAAGCGCCCCTTAAAATTTACTGACACCGAATTAGCCCCTTTTTAACATTTATTTAACTTTGTATACGTCATTTGACCTCAAATAGTTTACTTCGAATAAAATACATCAAGTTTTAGTTTAGATTTTAGCGTTTTTATAAACCTCTTTTTTTTGAGAAGGATTAACATTCATCCTTACCTGTGTTTAAATTCAATTCCCAAATGCCTGAATAATTTCCTTACCTTCATTCTCCAACTTGTTTTAGTTTCTATCCAGGATTTTCCACCCACAGGGATTAGAATATTATCGTTTGAGTGCATTGGCTTAATGCTGTTCTGAGATATTTTTTCATCAAACTTTAGTAATAAATAAGGATCTTGGGTAGGACAACCCTCATCATCTAAATCAAAGATATTTTTATGTTCTTTTTTGTTGAATTTTTCGTTTTTAGCTTTTAATCCTTCAAATAATTCAATCAATGAAATATGTTCCGTAATAAAATCTAAATCATAAATATCTTTATTTGCTGCTCTACATGAGCCACTTTTTAATTTAAACAGTCCAATATCCTTGGTAGTAACCAATCTTAATTCATCAATGGTTTCGGGATCATCCATCATTTTCATATTTTGGATAACTTCAATTTTAATTATCGTGCCACAAGACTTGGTTAACCAAAACCTTAAAAAGCTATATTGTTCACTTTCTTTACCAGCGGGATAATCTATACCTGACAGGTTCTTGTCACCATAAAAAGCAATTACTTCTTTTTCAATTTGCTCCAAATGTTTTATCCCAACAATTTCAGGGCAAAATAAATCGATGTCTTGAGATTCTCTATGACCAAATCGGATAGCCAAATTTGTTCCCCCTGCCAATGCAAAATGAGATAATGCTGGAAGTTGATCTAATTCTTTGATTGTAGTAAGGAGTACTGGAGAAACTGTACCCATTTGCTAAAACTTATAGCGTAAAAAAGTAGGTTTATTATAACGAGTAGCAACCATTCTACATATTTGGTTACTTATACGCTCTTTAGTGTTTTTAAGTACTGAATAAATTTCATTAGCAGTATATACCTTCTCAACAAAAGCAATATCTTCTTTAAAAGTTTTCTCATTAGTAGCCAATAGCATTCTTGGAATGATAACTTCCTTATCTTTTTCAGCAGATAATTTGTTAACATCCATATCCCAAAATACTTTTTTCGGAACTATATTGGCTATGTTTACTTTAGTTTTCAAAATTTCTTTATTTTCTTTTATACTACTAAGTACATTACAAATATATAAAATAGTATTTAATTGACTATGTATTAAAACATTACTTTAACCATTTAGAACAATATCTATACCATTGTTCTTAATTTATTACCATAATCAAATAAAAATTATGTAGCCTTATTTTAGGATGGGTCATAATTATTTTTGTCTAATAAAGCTGTATCGGTTTTTTGGACGACATATCGTACTTAAAATATTAGAAATGTTATTATTGGTGCCTTCCGCACATAGCTAATATGAATTTTTAAAATTAATTGAACAGTTTTCTTGAAATTGGGAACTTAAAATTCAAAAAGTTTTCATTTTGAATATGAGATTGTTTCAAACTAATGTAGGTCTTGAATTAACTAGATTCCAAAGTTTTTCTTTACTATACTATAAAATTGACATGATTAAAAAGTGTTCTTTCAATTTAGGGTGGTATAATGGATATAATTTAAAGCCCTTCGAATGTTTCACCAATGTTTCACTCAATTATTTTAAAAGATTAAAAATTCAGTAAACATAGGGCTTTCAGAAGAAGGTTCAAACCTTTGTGAAACAAAAATACTAAAGATTAAATATATTTTTATGACCTTTAGATTCAATCCGACATATTGAAAGTTTTGCGTGTTTACAGTTGTATTTATACTTTACAACGTGTTTTAATCTGTAAGTTTTAAAATTAATACCTATTGAGTAAAGATTTTTTAAATCCAAATAGCAAAAACAAAATACCATTCGTTCTGTCTCCAACATTTTTACGTAGAATGGAAAATGCCTTTGTTATATGGGCCTCAACAGATTTAATGGACACATTCAAATATTCAGCTATTTCAATATTGGTAAGTCCATCCTGTTTACTTAACAAAAATGTTTGTTTACATTTTGGTGGAAGATTTTCTATTTCTTTTTTAACATGATTAATAAGTTGCTCTAGGGAGCTTTCATCTTCTTGTTCAACAATCGTGCTCAAGGCATCAATATGTTTTTTTTCAAGAGCCAATACCGATTTCTGTTTACGGTATTGATCAATAAACTCATTATAAACCGATTTGTATAAATAACTTTTAATCGTAAAATCATCTTTAAGTTTATGTTTGTTTTTCCAAACGGACATAAACACATTTTGTACAATATCTTCTGATAAATCGTGGTCATTACTTAAAGTAAAAGCATACACACAAAGTCTATGATGGTAATTATTTACCAAAAAGGTATAGGCTTTAGAATCTCCTTTTTTTAAGGCATTTATTAAGTCTAGGTCATTTATAAAATTTAAATCCATTTCAGAAAATGATAATAATTGATATTGATTGTTGCGAAAATATAAAAAAAGTTATTATAAAAGTTAGGGTTATGCAAAATTGTAACGTTATAGTAATAATAGATTTAAAATAAATGAAATCAAATCAAATACATAACATCATAGTAAAATTTCTAAGTCGTCAAGCTACTTTCTTAGAGTTGGAAGCGTTAGAGAAATGGATGCAAAACCCTAAAAACGAAAAATTGTTCAGTTCCTATATTAGAACGAACTACGCTATCGAATATAATATGAAAAAATTCAATTCAGAGAAAATAAAAGCTCAGCTATTAAAGGAAATAGGAAATGAGAGGAAAGTTTTCAAGCTTAAAAAAATTCGTCGAAGAATAAGCTATTTTGCGGCGGCGGTTATTATTGGAATCTTAACTACAACTTATGTATTTAAAGATACTATATTCAATGCGCCAGTCGAATCAGCTCCAATAATAGTAAATGCGACTACAAATACTATCTTGCCTGGAACAGATAAAGCAACTCTAACACTAGAAGATGGATCAGTTGTTATATTAGAAAAAGGAGATACTTATAAAACCCAAAATGCAAATAGTAATGGCCAACAAATTGTTTATAAAGTGGGAGATAAAAAGCCATTGGAGATTGTATACAATTACCTTACCATACCAAGAGGAGGTCAGTTTTTTATTAAACTATCAGACGGCACCCAAGTTTGGTTAAATTCCGAATCCCAGTTAAAATATCCTGTGAGTTTTATTGAAGGAGAAGCGCGTGTAGTAGAATTAGTTTATGGTGAAGCCTACTTTGATGTATCACCTAGTACAGAACATAAAGGGTCTAAGTTTAAAGTATTTAATCAATCTCAAGAAGTTGAGGTATTAGGTACAGAGTTTAATATTAAAGCCTACAAGGATGAAACAAATATTTATACCACGCTGGTTGAGGGAAAAGTGGCTATTAGTTCCGGAAATCAATACGATAAGTTAATACCCGGCCAACAATCAAACTTAAATTTACAAAACAAGAGTATATTGATTGCTAAAGTAGATGTATATGCTGAAACATCATGGCGTAACGGAATTTTTAGTTTTAGAGGCAAACCGCTAAAGGATATCATGAAAGTGATTTCAAGATGGTACGATGTGGATGTTGTTTTTGAAAATAAACAACTGGAAAATATAACCTTTAAAGGCGTATTAGGTAAAAATCAAGATATTCAAGATATTCTTGAAACAATAAAAAGTTTAAGTATCATTAAAACCTATGAAATAGATGGCAATCAGATAATATTAAAATAAAAAAATAAAGGGAATAAAGTTTAGACCGTGCAAAGTATAAAACTAAATCCCCTTTTTATCAATTACTAATTAATTAAAGTTTAACTAACTAATAACAATCAAATTTATGAAAATTAAACTAAACTATGTCCTTTTTATTTTAAGAAGGAAGTTACTAATTAACATGATGAGAACCTTTATTTTCTTTTGCTTTACAGCAGCTTTTAGCTTTACACCAAGTAACGTGTTATCTCAAAATGCAAAAATTAAAATTGAATCGGATAAGACCTTAACAGTAGATGAGGTTTTTGATTTGATCATGCAGCAAACAGATTACAAGTTTATATATCAAGAAGGAATTTTCAAAGATTTCCCTAAAGTGGAAGTTAATAAAGGAATTATAAAAGCAAATGAGTTATTAGAAAAAAGTTTGTCCAATGGTAATTTTGTAGTATCGGTAGGAAATGATAATACGGTTGTTGTAAAAGAAAAAATAACAAATAGTAAACCGCAGCAATATCAAATTAAAGGCGTTGTTATAGATCAATCAGGTCAACCATTGCCTGGAGCCAATATTTTAGAAAAAGGGACGAGCAATGGTACACAAACCGATTTTGATGGGGCTTTTTCATTACAGTTAGCTAGTAAAAACGCCACTTTGGTTATTTCATATATTGGATTTACAACACAAGAAATAGCCCTTAACGGACGAACCAATATTACTGTTAATTTACAAGAAAATGCTGCGGCCCTAGAAGAAGTAGTGGTAGTTGGTTATGGATCTGTAAAGAAAGAAAATCTAACCGGTGCAGTTGATCAAATTACAGCACGCCAAATTGAAAATAATCTAGGACCCAATACAGGGCAATTGTTACAGGGTATTGCCCCAAACTTAAACGTAACTTTAGACAATGGAGGTATTAATGAAGAAGCTAATATTAATATTAGGGGTATAGGTTCAATAAATGGTGGGTCTGATCCTTTAATTCTAATAGATGGAGTTCAAGGGAATCTTAACAGAATAAATCCTAGAGATATTGAATCCATATCGGTTTTAAAGGACGCTGCATCTTCGGCTATTTATGGAGCTCGAGCTGCTTTTGGGGTTATTTTGGTTACCACAAAAAAAGGGAAAGAAGGTAAGTTAAAAGTTAATTATAATACCAACTATAGCTGGAGTTCGCCAACCATAAATACGGATAATTTTATTACGGATGGTTTAGATTGGGCACGGTTAAGTGATAAATTAAGCTTACTGGAAAATTCAAGTACCTATTTGGGTTATACTCAGGAAGATTATGATTATTTAGAAGCCAGACGCCAAGACCCAACATTGCCATCGGTTTTAATTAAAACCGTAAATGGGGCTGAACGATATGTACATTATGGCAATACCGACTGGTGGAATACCATATTCAGCGATGCTCAAGCATCTTCAGAGCATAATTTAAGTCTGACAGGAGGCACCGAAAAAGTAAATGTTTTTTTATCTGGAAGATTTTATACTAGAGATGGTATTTATAAAATAAACAAAGACGTTCTAGATACCTACACCATACGCGCAAAAATTAATGCGAAGCCTTATGAATGGCTTGAAATAGGCAATTCCATAAACGTATATACAAAAAACTATACCGAACCAGCCACGAATGCTCGATATATAGATGGTACAAGAAATAGTGAGGATTGGAGAAAATTCACATTTCATGCAGCCCCTTTGTATTTGCCAAGAAACCCTGATGGCTCATTAATTATTAAAGGCGCATACACAAATAATAGGGATATTGCCGATGGTACTTTTGCTGATTTAATCTATGGAAAAAGTAAAGCTGAAGACAAAGATTTTGAGGTTTTTAATACTTCAACATTTACCATTAATGTAACCGATGGTTTAAAATTGCATGGCGATTATAGTTTTAGAAAAAGACAGCAAAGTGAATGGGTCCGAATTATTGCAACACCATATACCAACCAGCCTAATGGAGCAGGAGTTGCTTTGTATAAAACAAATACCGAAACATATAAAGAGCTTGAGAGAAACACCTTATATCAGGCTATTAATGCCTATGCCGATTATGAATTTCATCCTTTAGAAAATCATACATTTTCAGCCTTAGTAGGGTTTAACCAAGAATGGAACTCTTTTAAAAGAAATATTGCTAGTAGAAATGGTAATTTATCTGAATCTTTAAATTCATTTAATCTAGCTACAGGAGATAATATTTTTTTAACTTCTACTGAAAATGAATGGGCTATTCGAGCAGGTTTTTATAGAATTAAGTACAATTTGCTGGATAGATATTTACTAGAGTTTAATGGAAGGTTTGACCTATCATCAAGGTTTCCTTATGAAAAAAGACTAGGTATTTTTCCTTCTACATCAGTGGCTTGGAAATTACATAATGAGTCGTTTTACAAAAGTATCAAACCCTATGTTAATACATTAAAATTAAGAGGGTCATTTGGGACTTTAGGTAATCAAAATGTGGGTGAGTATGATTATATATCTACAATGGAAGTAAATCAGGGCAGCTACATTTCAAATGGCAGTTTAACCAATTATTTTACAACACCAAACGCTGTGTCTTCAAACTATACTTGGGAAAAATCTGAAACCTTAGATTTTGGAGTAGATCTATCTGCGTTTAAAAACAGGTTTAGTGTTACCTATGATTGGTATCAAAGAGATATTAAGGATATGCTAACACCTGGAGTAGCTTTACCCTCAGTTTTTGGTACTACCCCTCCAAAGGAAAATGCAGCCGATTTAAGAACCAAAGGCTTTGAGCTGTCTTTAACTTGGAAAGACGAATTTAAAATATCTGGAAAACCTTTTAGATATAATGTTGGGTTTACTTTAGGTGATAGTAGAACGTTTATTACCAAATGGGACAGCCCTACTGGAGATATACGAGATTTTTATGTAGGCCGTGAAATGGGCGAAGTTTGGGGTTATACCGTAGAGGGCTTTTTTCAAACTGATGATGAATATTTAGACCATGCCGACCAAGTATTGGTAAATCAGCGTATTAGAAACAATTATTTAATAAATCATCCAGTGGCTGGTGATATTAAATTTGCGGACTTGGATGGTGATGGACAAATATCTGGAGACCAATACACTGTGGCGAATCATGGCGATTTAAAGAAAATTGGAAACAGCAATCCACGCTACAACTACGGTATTACTTTAGGGGCAGATTTTGCCGGCTTCGATTTAAATGTTTTTGCACAAGGCATCATGCAACGCGATTGGAATCCTGGGCAAGATAATAGTTTCTTCTGGGGGCCTTTTGCAAGACAGTATGAGAATTTTTATCCAAAAAGCATCGAAGCAAATTCGTGGACGCCTGAAAATCGAGATGCTTATTTTCCTCGTTTGGCGGTCTATGCCGTACAAGAAAGTAGAGTTTATGATACATCAAATATTAGTAATGATACATTTTCAAGAAATGTTTATGAAGGATCTCAATTGCGCGTGAATTCAGATAAATATCTTCAAAATGCTGCCTATTTAAGAATTAAGAATATCACTTTAGGCTATACCATCCCTCAAAAATTGGTAAGCAAATTACACTTAGATAATGTGAGATTGTATGCAACTGGTGTTAATTTATTTACATTTTCGCCTTTATATAAAAACAATCCTGATAGAACGGTTGATCCTGAACAACTTGGAAATGGTAATGATTATCCATTTACAAAAACGTACGCATTTGGATTAGATATTAAATTTTAAAAAAGACAGAGAGATGAAAAATATAATAAAACTTTTAATAATAAGTGTATTACTGGTTGCGTGTAATGATGAGTTTTTAGACAGAACACCTTTGTCTGAAATTGCTCCCGAAAATTCGTTTCAAAACGCAACAGATTTAAAATTATATACCAATAGTTTTTATAATGATTTACCCGGAAGAGGTGGTATTATTGAATTAGATAAACTATCAGATAATGTATTGTATAATGGTGTCCCTTTAGAACAGTCTGGTACAAGACTAGTATCTCCTACCGCTGGAGCTGATGGTTGGAGTTGGGGTGATTTAAGAAAAATAAACACATTTTTCGAGTATTATGAACAATGTGAGGATGCGGCAGCTAGAAAAGAATACAGTGGGGTAGCCTCATTTTTTAGAGCGTATTTTTACTACAATAAACTAAAACGCTTTGGTGATGTACCATGGTATGATAAAGTTATAGGAAGTCAGGATACAGATCTGTTATTAAAACCAAGAGATTCTAGAGTTTTTATTACCAACAAAATTATTGAAGATTTAGATAGGGCCATAGCAAACTTAAATACAGCTCAATCCTCTGATAGAGTAAATCTTTGGACAGCCTTAGCTTTAAAATCTCGAGTTTGCTTATTTGAAGGGACCTACAGAAAATATCGAAATTTAGCAGGAGCCGATGATTTATTAACCTTAGCCTACCAAGCAGCGCAACGCGTTATGGTTGAAGGCCCTTATGGATTATATACCACAGGAGACTCAAGTAAGGATTATAGAGATTTATTTGCTTCAACAGATGCAAAAGGAATAGAAATTATGTTAGCAAGACGCTATAGTTCGGTGTTAAACGTTGCTAATAGTATAAACTATTATTTCACATCTCCAACACAAGAAGATGTAGGTTTAACAAAATCTATCGTAGATACTTATTTGATGAATGATGGTTCAGCATTTACTAATCAAGCAGGTTATAACACGAAGAATTTTAAAGATGAGACCACAGGAAGAGATAAACGATTAAGTCAAACTATTAGAACACCAGGTTATACCAGAATAGGTGGAACATCTCCTTTGCTACCAGATTTTTCAGCCTCTATAAGTGGGTATCAAATAGTTAAATTTGTTGTAGATGAAAGTCAAGATGGAAATGCTGCTGGATTTCAAGATATCCCAATATTCAGATTTGGCGAAGTCTTATTAAATTTTGCCGAAGCTAAAGCAGAACTTGGTACTTTAACACAGGCAGATTTAGATGCTTCTATTGGCTTGTTAAGAGCGCGAGCTGGTCTGCCAGCACTCATTTTAAGCGTTGCAAACACAACACCAGACCCTATTTTGCAAACCAGATATGCCAATGTAACAGGTGCCAATAAAGGGGTTATTTTAGAGATAAGAAGAGAGCGTCGTGTAGAACTAGTTATGGAAGGATTCCGATATGATGATTTAATGCGATGGAAAAATGGAAAACTTTTAGAAACTTATTTTAAAGGCATGTATTTCTCTGGACTTGGCACATTCGATTTAGATGGTATTGGTAGTTCATCTGATATTGTTTTGTATCAAGGAACCGCACCAGGCGTGACTTATCAAAAATTAGAAATTGGTGGCGTCATTACCTTATCAAACGGGACTAGTGGCAATTTAGTGCCCTTTGCAGATAGAACGAAAAGCTTTAATGAAGCTAGAGATTATTTGTATCCAATACCTTCTGGAGATAGGCAGTTAAACCCAAATTTAGATCAAAATCCAAACTGGTAATACTTTAATAGCTATGAAACTATTTACTATGAATATTATCAATAAAATAATCTTAAGCTTTTTAGCTTTAGCTATTTTAAGTTCATGTAGTGGTAGTGATGCACCTACTGACACGGATTCTTTAAAATCTTCATTTTCAGTATCTATTGAAGATGTATTGGTAGGCGAATCTGTTGCGTTTACTAATGCATCAACTGGGACAATTAATCAAGTGCTTTGGGATTTTGGCGACGGAACAACTTCAGCACAGCAAAGTCCATCGCATGCCTATTCTCAACTCGGAGATTATGTAGTAAGTCTTACTGTAAAAAATGATACCCAAGAAAAAAAGGCTTCCAAAACTATTGTGGTTTCATTATCAAATGATATAAGCAATAGAACAACGCTCAAAGAGAAACTAAGTAGCCTTAATGGTAAGATTTTGGTTTGTGCGCATAGAGCAATTGAACTTGATACGCCAGAAAATTCATTAGCCGGTATTCAAAAGGCGATTGATAACAATATAGGGATGGTTGAAATTGATGTAAGGCAAACCAAAGATGGCGAATTGGTTTTGATGCATGATGCTACTATAGATAGAACGACAAACGGTACTGGAAATGTAAGCAGTTACACATTGCAAGAACTACAACAATTCAATCTTTATAAGGCAAACGGCAGTTTAACCAATGAGAGGATTCCAACATTAAAACAAGTATTTGAAAAAGCAAGAGGTAAAATTTATATCAACTTAGATATCAATGATAAAGCACCTTTTAACAGGGTATATCCATTAACAAAACAATATGGTATGTTAAAGCAAGTTCAGTTCTATACAAAAGATAATAGTTTAATAAGAACCATGCTTGCCACAAATACGGGCCTAGTAGTATTACCATACATTGATGACGAGGCTGAATTTAACACATTCAATACTACAAATTTGAGTATTGTTCATTATTCTGACACCTCATTTAATACCACATTGGTCACAAAAGCTAATGATAAAGGTTGGGTGGTTTACGCCAATGTGTATGTGAATACCAACACGACACCTCAATCTGACAGCAATTATTTAATAGATAAGTTTATTGCCCTTAAAGGAAGTGTTGCACAAACAGACCACCCAGAATACATAAAAAATTATTTACAACTAAAAAACTTAAACTAAAATATTATGAGAAACATATTAAAATACAGTTTGTTACTGGTGTTATTATTGGTTTTATCATGTAATAATGATGACGCAATTATAGACACCAAACCTGTAGGCGCTTTTACTACGAGTGAACCCATATTGTTAGACGATAATGAATCTGTCTTGGTGTCATTTACAGACGCATCGTTTGACCAAAACGGAAGTATTGCTTCGTGGCTTTGGGATTTTGGAGATGGCACAACATCCACTGAACCATCCCCATCACATACCTATACGCTTGCAAAATATACCGTAGTTTTAACGGTTACTGATAATAGTGGAAACATCAATGTGAATCCGTTCTCTAAAGTTTTGGACTTGACTGTTATTGCAGAACCTATACAGTTGTGGAGTTTTACTTTACCTAGTGAGATCCAATATTCATCTCCTGCGGTTTCTGATGATGGAACTGTATATATAGGATGTAATTTTTCCGATGCTGTCAGAAAAGCAACACCTTATCCAGCAAATTTCTTTGCCATAAAAAATGGTGCGAAAATATGGGAAACAGCCTTATCGGAAGGAAATGGAGTAACGGATGCACTTGCCACATCACCATCCATTAGTGCAGATGGCTCAATATATATAGCAAGTTGGTTTAGTAGAACTTTATTTAAACTTAATAGTACTTCTGGCGCAATAGATAATAGTTATTATACCAATGGACGACTCCGTTATTCAGCACCTACTTTTGCAGCCGATGGGACTGTTTATGTAGGAAGTTATAATAGAGATGGTAAAGGTTTTTACGCTTTAGACCCAGCACTACCACTTACACCGAATTGGATTTTTAAACCTGGGGTAGATTTTAACGCAACAGCAACTATTGGTGCTGAGGGAACTATTTATGTGGGGGCTCTTGATGGTTATTTATATGCAATAAATCCTGATGGAACTGAAAAATGGAGTTCAAATTTTGGAACTTGGACAGCAACAACACCAGCAATAGGGCCCGATGGAACGATTTATTTTGCAGGGGAAGGCAATAAATACGACCCCGCATTTAATGGCGTTCTAGCCGCCTATGATCCTGCTAATGGCAATGTAAAATGGACTGTTGGTTTGGCTCAAAAAGTAAACCATGGAGGACCAGCCGTTGCCGCTGATGGAACCATATATGTTGGAGGTCAAGATAAAAAGTTAATTGCTTACAATCCTGATGGTTTACAAAAATGGTCTTTTGACGTAGAATCGGCTATTGAAGTAGTTCCAGCTATTGATAACGATGGAAACATCTATTTTGGAGATACGGGTGGATCCTTTTACGTGCTTACTCCCGATGGACAAAAGAAGTGGAAACCTGCAAAATTAGGAGATCAAATTAGATCAGCAGCAGCAATCGGAAAAGATGGAACCATTTATGTAGGCGTGAACCAATTAGGTGTAGGCAAATTAATGGCACTTAAAACCAATGCCACAGGTTTACAAACTGGCGGTTGGCCAATGTTTGCGCGAGATGCCAAGCATTCAGGCAGGTAAAACGTTAATGTTCAATTAATTATATATAAATCGGACGGTTCGTAAAATGAACCGTCCTAACAACAACTAACATTTTAAACTTAAACATTATGAAAAAAATTTACACAGTACTCGGATTATTATTATCTATGGCTTCTTATGGCCAATTAGTTGAAAGCTGGTCTTATACATTACCAGATAAAGTGGATTATTCGGGTCCGGCTATTGCAGACGATGGTACAATATACATTGCTTGCGATTACACAACCCGTACTACACTAACCTATGAAACAACACCTCAAAACGTTTTTGCTATAAACCCAAATAACACGTTAAAATGGCAGGGACATGTAAATGAAGGCTCTCTACAAGATAAAGTAGATCAAATTATATCCAGTCCTTCTGTAAATGCCGATGGATCTGTTTATATAAGTGGTCATTTTGGAAGACGAGTACATCGATTTAATGCTGTTACTGGTGATACATTGCGAACCAATTATATTAACGCTAGAGTGCGCTATTCAGCACCAGCATTTGCAACTAACGGAGAAGTTTATATACTAGCCCGCAATAATAACGATAGAGGAGTACGTAATTTTACTAGTGATTTAATAACCCAAAATTGGAATTTTGAGCCAACGGTTGATTTTAATAGTGTGCCAGCCATAGGTTCGGATGGTACTATTTATGCTATAGCTACTAATGGTAATATATATGCTATCAATACTAATGGCACCCAAAAATGGGTTGCGCCTTACAGTGCAGGTGGCGGTTATGCAAGTTCTGCTTTAGCACTTGCTGCTGATGGTACTATTTATGCCTCTGCAAAACTTAATTCTGTTGGTGATGGTGTTTTGATAGCCTATAACCCTGCGGATGGTACTGAAAAGTGGTCTGTAACTTTTACAGCTGAAAATGCTGAAAAAGGGGGGCCTGCTGTTGCTGCAGATGGCACGGTGTATTTAGGTAATGCGGCAGGGAAAATGCAAGCATTTAATCCTGCGAATGGTGCAATATTATGGACTTATACTGCAGGTGCTGCAATTGAAGTGGTTCCTGCCATTGATAATTTAGGAAGACTATATTTTGGTGATACAAGTGGTATGTTTTATGTTCTTAATAGTAATGGGACAGAAGCCTATACGCCTTTAAGTTTAGGAACTAGAATTTCATCTCCAGCAGCGATTCATTCAGATGGTAAAATATTTGTTGGGGTACAAACTGGTGCTACTGCCGGTAAGTTAAGTGCCTTAACAACTTCAGCTACTGGTTTACAAGTAGGAGGTTGGCCTATGTATGGTAAAAACGCAAAACACACATCCAATGTTAATGTTATTACCTTATCAACCAATAAAGTATCTACTATTGATGGATTTAAAGTGTATCCTAATCCAGTTAATAATGGGGAATTTTATATAGAAACGTTATCCAATGGCGTTAAATCAGTTCAAATTTTTGATATGCTAGGTAAGCAAGTATTTTTAAAAAATATTATAGCAAATGAAAAAATTAAAACTTCAAATTTAAAAGCTGGAGTTTATATTTTGAAAGTAGCTGAAAATGATAAAAAAGCAACCACAAAACTGGTCATAAAATAACAAGTTAAAAAGCATAGAGATGGAACAAATACAGCCAAGATTGAATAAGGCTGTGTTTGTTTTATTTTAAATATTAGTTTATCAATCTATTTTTAAATTATGAGATTATTCACTTCAATAAGTATCATTTTATTACTTGCATTTATTGGATGCAAAAACGGATTCCCATCCAATACAGTTCATGCCGATATAAAACCAATTGTAAAATCTTCCATTAAGGATAAAATAGCAAACCTAGAAGATTCTAATAACAATCAAGTAATAGTAGTTTCTCATCGTGGAGATTGGCGTAACGCACCAGAAAATTCACTTCAAGCAATCCAAAATTGTATCGATATGGGCGTTGATATGGTTGAAATAGATATACGCGAAACTAAAGATGGACAACTTGTTTTAATGCATGATAAAACTATAGATAGAACAACAACTGGAAAAGGATTGATAAACGAATGGACTTTAGATTCACTCAAAACCTTACGTTTAGTTGATGGCTTAGGTGTTGCCACGTTACATAAAATACCAACTCTTAAAGAAGCTTTGGAATTATCAAAAGATAAGATTTTAGTCAACTTAGATAAAAGTTATGAGATTTTTGATAAATGCTTTAACATTATTAAAGAAACTGGCACACAAAATCAAGTTGTAATCAAAGGTTCAAAACAATTATCTAAAGTGAAAAAAGAATTTGGAAATTATTTAGGCAAGGTTCATTTCATGCCTATAATTAGCTTGCCAAATAATGATGTAAAAACAATTGTTGAAGCGTATTTATCCTCAGAAGAGCTGCCTATTGCATTTGAATTTACGGTAGCAAATGACACCATTACATTTATTAATGAGTTTAAGAAAATTAGAGAAAGAGGCGCTAGTATATGGGTTAATTCACTATGGCCGCAGCATAATGCGGGTCATGATGATGAAAAAGCAGTCCAAGATTTGTCAGTTTATGATTGGTTTATTAAAAATGATATTGACATTATTCAAACAGACAGGCCAGCATTATTATTAAAGTATTTAAGGAGCAAAGGACTCCACGATTAATAGCTTGTTTTATTATTTAGTTTAGTTGAAGATGGAATGGCGCGGTATTTTGCTGCGCTTTTCTTTTATAAAATAACTTTAAAAAATCACTATGTTAAAATATTTTAAAAAATCATCCCCAGCCCCTTTAATTTTGGAAGAGTCAGAACAAAAGGCTTTTTATAGAAAACTAAAATGGGAAGTATTTCTTTCAGCCACTTTAGGTTACGGACTATATTATGTATGCAGATTAAGTTTGAATGTTGTTAAAAAACCTATTGTTGATGCTGGTATATTAACGGAGTCAGAATTAGGAATTATTGGCTCTGCCTTATTTTTTTCTTATGCTATTGGTAAACTCACTAATGGATTCTTGGCTGATCACAGTAATATCAGACGGTTTATGGCTGTAGGGTTATTAATATCAGCCTTAGCAAACTTAATTATGGGGTTTACAAGCAGCTTTTTCTTTTTTGCAATTTGTTGGGGCGTGAATGGTTGGGTGCAGTCTATGGGTGCACCATCTTGTATCGTATCATTATCCAGATGGTATACAGACAAGGAAAGAGGTAGCTTTTATGGATTTTGGAGCACGAGTCACAATATAGGTGAAGCATTAACTTATATATTAACTGCCGTGGTGGTTTCTTATTTTGGTTGGGAATGGGGGTTTAAAGCCGCGGCAATGGTAGGACTATTTGGTGCCATAATTATTTCATTGTTTTTTTATGATACCCCAGAAAGTAAAGGTCTTCCCCCAGTAAACGAAGACTTCAAAAAAGAAAAAGTATCCACTTGGGATGAACAAAAAGGGGTCTTAAAAAACCCATATGTATGGATCTTGGCATTTGCAAGTGCCTTTATGTATATATCCAGATACGCAGTGAACAGTTGGGGTCCCTATTATTTTGAAGCTGCCAAAGGTTACACGCTTACAGAGGCAAATTCTCTCGTTGCCATTAGTGCTGTTTGCGGTATCTTAGGAACTGCGTCATCTGGATTTATATCTGATAAATTTTTTAAGGGTAGAAGAAATGCACCTGCTTTAATATTTGGGTTGATGAATGTTTTAGCCTTATCTCTTTTTTTACTTCTTCCAGAAAAAATTTGGTGGTTGGATGCTCTAAGTATGGTGATTTTTGGACTTGGTATAGGAGCCCTTATATGTTATCTAGGAGGTTTGATGGCTGTAGATATCGCATCAAAAAAGGCTTCAGGGGCTGCTTTAGGTATTGTTGGCGTCATGAGTTATGCGGCGGCTGGTATACAAGATATCGCTAGTGGTTATCTTATTGAAAACAATAAATCTATTGTTGATGGAGTAACCTTATATGACTTTAATTCAATATCAATTTTTTGGATTTCTGCAGCAGTTATTTCTGTGGTTTTGGCACTATTCACATGGAAGAGAACTTAAAACAAGTTATCAAAACATTTGGAAAGTATTTGTTTTATTAGTGAAATCAGAGAAAGATGGATGATTATTTATGAATGACTGTTGGTTTTGAAATTGTTATTAGACTATAACTTAATATGGGTTAAAATAATTTAGAATGGACAATAACATTATTTATACAATAAAAAAGAGTTTTATCACAAGTTCGAGAGTGAACCACTAATGATTTTCTCACCAGGAAGAATCAATATAATTGGTGAACACACGGATTATAATGATGGCTTTGTGTTTCCAGCAGCCGTTGATAAAGGAATAGTTTCTGCTATTGGTAAAAGCGATTCTAATTCGTCGATAGCTTTTGCGGCAGACAAAAAAGAAACCTTAGAATTTAATTTAAATCAGATAAAACCATTAGCCAAAGGCAGTTGGCAAAATTATATTCTTGGTGTGGTTGCAGAAATCCAAAATAGAAGTAAAACTATAGGCAATTTCAATATTGTTTTTGGGGGTGATATTCCAGGAGGTGCAGGTATGTCCTCTTCAGCCGCTTTAGAAAACAGTGTGGTTTTTGGACTTAATGAACTTTTTGATTTAGGATTATCAAAAGATGATATGATATTAATTTCACAAAAAGCTGAACACAACTATGTGGGTGTAAAATGTGGCATTATGGACCAATATGCCAGTATGTTTGGTATTGAAAATCATGCTTTATTGTTAGATTGTAGAACTGTAAAATCCAAACCTTTTAAGATAGATTTTAAACATTATGAACTCATTTTAATTAACACCAACATAAAACATAGTTTATCTGATAGTGCCTACAACGACAGACGTTCGGTTTGTGAATCTATTGCAAAAATGCTGAACGTAAAAGCACTTCGAGATGCCTCAGTATACGATTTAGAAACAATAAAAGACCAAGTAACACAAGTGAACTATCAAAAAGCATTGTATGTAATTCAAGAAAACAAACGGGTAGTTAAAGCTTCTAAAGCCATGCAAGATGGAGATTTAAAAACCTTAGGAGAACTTATTTATGCTTCTCATAACGGATTACAAAATCAATATAAAGTAAGCTGTGATGAGTTGGATTTTTTAGTTGAACAAGCAAAAACAAATCCGAATATTTTAGGAGCTCGAATGATGGGTGGCGGTTTTGGTGGCTGTACTATTAATCTAATTTCGAAAACGGAAACGTCATCTTTTAAAGCCTTTATTTCTGAAGCTTATAAGGCAAAGTTCAACAACGCGTGTTCTATATATTCAGTTAAACTATCTGATGGTACACATCTTATAAACTAACAAAATCAAAAAATTTATATAATGAATACCGATTTACAAGACTATTCACATAAGCGATTAAATATACTTACTAATGAATGGGTGTTGGTATCACCACATCGTGCCAAAAGACCCTGGCAGGGTCAGAAAGAAGCCGTTTCAAAAGAAGTAAGACCCAATTATGACGAAAGTTGCTATTTATGCGCAGGCAACACTAGAATTAATGGAGAAATAAACCCGAAATACGAAGATGTATTTGTATTCACTAATGATTTTGCAGCATTACAAAAAGATTCAAAAAGTTTCAAAGTTGAAGATGGGCTAATTCATGCACAGAGTGAACAGGGCATTTGTAAAGTCATTTGTTTTAGTCCGGACCATTCCAAAAGTTTGGCTCAAATGGAAGTAAAGGATATTCAAAAAGTGGTTTTTGCATGGCAAAAGGAATATAAAGAATTGGGTGATACGCCAGGTATTAATTATGTTCAAATTTTTGAAAATAAAGGTGCTGTAATGGGGTGTAGTAATCCACATCCACATGGGCAAATATGGAGCCAGTCGTCACTTCCTAATGAAGTTGAAAAGAAAGATAAACAACAACAAGCATATTACATAAAAAATAAAAGAAGCCTTTTGGGAGATTACTTAAAACAAGAATTAAAATTGCAAGAGCGTATCATATTTGAGAACGAAGGCTTTGTTGTTTTAATTCCATTTTGGGCAGTATGGCCATTTGAAACGATGATTATTCCTAAAGCACATCAATCAAATATTTTGCTTATAAATAAAGATGAAACATTACAATATGCAGAAGCTATTTCGGTAATAACTGGAGCTTATGATAGATTATTCAATACGTCTTTTCCTTATTCTAGCGGTATTCACCAAGCCCCAACAGATGAAAAAGAAAACAATACCCATTGGCATTGGCACATGAGTTTTTATCCACCACTTTTAAGAAGTGCAACGGTTAAAAAATTCATGGTAGGCTATGAAATGTTTGGTTCGCCACAAAGAGATATTACCGCTGAAATTGCCTCAAAAATGATAAAAGATTTGCTTTAATATGGCAACAGATAATAATAAAATCAACTAATTAAACAAACCAATTATGACTAACGGATTTGAATTTTGGGATTATGCAGTGTTTATTGCGTACGCCATTTTAATTTTAGGTGTAGGACTCTGGGTGTCTCGTGATAAAGAAGGTCACGAAAAAAACGCAGAAGATTACTTTTTAGCTAGTAAATCGTTGCCTTGGTGGGCTATAGGAACATCTTTAATTGCGGCAAACATTTCGGCAGAACAATTTATTGGTATGTCTGGCTCTGGATTCGCTTTAGGGTTAGCCATAGCTTCTTATGAGTGGATGGCAGCAATAACATTAATTATAGTTGGTAAATATTTTTTACCCATTTTCATAGAAAAAGGCCTTTATACCATTCCAGAATTTGTAGAAAAACGATTTTCAACAAACCTAAAAACGATTTTAGCCGTATTTTGGATTGCATTGTATGTGTTTGTAAACTTAGCATCTGTATTGTATTTAGGAGGCTTAGCCATTGAAACCATTATGGGTATTGACATGATCTATGCCGTAATTGGTTTGGCGTTATTTGCTGCTGCATATTCTTTATATGGAGGTTTATCAGCTGTAGCTTGGACAGATGTCATACAAGTTGTGTTTTTGGTTTTAGGGGGGTTGGCAACAACCTATTTAGCTTTAAACACCGTTTCTGGAGGTGAAGGCATTATAGCTGGTTTTTCAAAAGTTGTAGAAGCTGCTCCTGACAAATTTCATATGATTTTAGATGAGTTTAATAATGATGGAAGCACTAATGTCAATTATTTGAATTTACCAGGTGTTTGGGTTTTGATAGGAGGTTTATGGGTTGCTAATATTTATTATTGGGGTTTCAACCAATACATCATTCAGAGAACATTAGCCGCAAAATCTTTAAAAGAATCTCAAAAAGGCATTTTACTAGCAGCTGGATTAAAAATAATCATTCCGCTAATTGTGGTTGTTCCAGGTATTGCTGCTTATGTTATGGTAAATGATCCATCCATTATGGCAGGATTAGGAGAAGCCGGACAATTGAGTTTGCCATCAAGCGGACAAGCAGATAAAGCATATCCATGGTTATTGCAGTTTTTACCAACGGGTCTTAAAGGTGTTGCTTTTGCAGCATTAGCTGCTGCTATAGTATCTTCTCTGGCATCTATGTTAAACTCTACGTCAACCATTTTTACAATGGATATCTATAAACAGTATATTAATAAAAATGCTAATGATAAAACCACAGTAAATGTTGGTCGTATTTCGGCTGCTGTAGCTTTAGTCATTGCGGTAATAATGGCTCCTCTTTTAGGAGGTATTGATCAAGCATTCCAATTTATTCAGGAATGGACAGGTGTGGTTAGTCCAGGTATATTAGCGGTGTTTATTTTAGGGTTATTTTGGAAAAAAACAACAAATGCCGCAGCCATTTGGGGAGCACTTTTGTCAATTCCAATTGCTCTAGTATTAAAATTCATACCTATTGCTGGATTAGAGCCTTGGATGCATCAAATGGGTTTAACGGCTGTATTAACAATGTTAGTCATCATAATAATAAGTTATTTACAAAATAAGGGGAAAGGAGATGAAAAGGGAATTCCATTATCCAAGGAATTATTTAAAACGTCTCCATTGTTTAACTTAGGCTCCATTGTAATATGCATAGTTACAGCTACATTATACTGCTTGTTTTGGTAAACTATAAGTGAAAAAATATCAATAAAACTATATATAAAAATGAAACAAAGAATTATAGTAACAGGGGGATGCGGTTATATAGGATCTCACACCGTTATAGCATTAATAGAGAATGATTTTGAGGTTATTATCATTGATGATTTATCCAATTCAAATAAGCAAGTTTTAGAACGAATAAAGAGAATAACAGGTGTTACTCCAAAACTTTTTAATAATGATTTAAAAGAAGCATTTTTAGCGGATAATGCCTTTAGATATAATAAAAATATTGATGCGGTGATACATTTTGCAGCACATAAAGCGGTTTCAGAATCGGTTCAAAAACCACTTATGTATTATCAAAACAATCTGTGTGCGCTTATAAATACTTTAATTGCCATGGAGACATACAATATTAATAATTTTATATTTTCTTCCTCAGCAACAGTATATGGAAACCCTAAAACCTTGCCAATAAAGGAATCTAATGAGATACAACGCCCTTTTTCACCATACGGTAATACCAAAAAAATAGCCGAAGAGATTATTGAGGATGTTGTAAAAGCAAATACCAATCTATCAGCAATTTCCCTGCGTTATTTTAATCCTATAGGAGCCCATGAATCTGGTTTAATTGGAGAGCTTCCCAGTGGCATCCCTAATAACTTGATGCCTTATATAACTCAAACCGCTATGGGTGTTCGCGAAAAACTTATGGTTTTTGGAAATGATTATCCAACCAAAGATGGAACTCCAATTAGGGATTATATTCATGTAGTAGATTTAGCAGAAGCACATGTTATTGCAGTTAAAAGACTTCTTAATAAAACTCAAAATAAGGCCTTCGAAATTTTTAATTTAGGAACTGGTATTGGTTATTCGGTTTTGGATATTATAAACGAATTTGAATCTAGTACAAAAACGTCTTTAAATTACGAAATCACAGATAGGCGTCCTGGAGACGTTCCTGAATTATATGCCGATGTAAACCAAGCCAAAAATGAACTGCATTGGTATGCTAAAAGGGACTTGAGAGATATGATTTCCACAGCATGGAAATGGGAACAGCAAGTAAGAAAGACGGACTAGACCAATATTAATAAAATTAAAATTTATTATTCTCACCAATTAACAATGTATTTATAAAAATTAATTTATATTAAAAAAACAACATTCAATTTTTTGAAACAGAGCAAAAAGCCATTGTTGCTAAAAGAATAATCAGGCATAAAGAACGGGTTGCTAAACTCCAAAATTCGGTTAAATCATAATCTTGGCCACTAATTGTCATTTTGATGATTAGTGGTTCTTTTATATTATTTTCTCTAAAGCCGCTCAGCAAATTCCCTTCCATTCCGCGAAAAGCTCCATTTCAGGAAAAGCGCTTCACTCAAAAAATCTTGGACACAATCCCAAAGTTGATAGAAAATTCTATTCATCACCAATGATTGATATTAAATATTATCGTAATTACAAAGATTTCAACTTTGGAATAGAGTCCGCTTTAAAACAAACTCACTTCATCCTTTTACTCCACAAAGTTTTAAAATTCAAAGCGAGACGGACTGCATAATCGGTCGCGCACTCCCTTTTATAAGTCCTTACTCATACTGAATTTTAGAATTGGTTACTGAAAAGGTAACGTGAAGGCTCTATGGGAAGTAAATGGAATTAAATGAATCGTACGTTCGTTGTTCTAATACAGTTGTCTAAAAACGGTAATACCATTAAAATCCTGTTCAATCAAGTTCATTTAAAAAGGAAAACGCTCTGGATATAATAAGTATATGGATATATGCCATTATGGCAACTAATTGACAGCATTTTAAATCAAATTATATGGCGTAAATATTGTGCTATTTTAAGTAAATGCAATAAAATTAAAGTCGATCCTTCGTCGGTTTTATTGAGGATAGTTTAAAAAAATAATATTAGTCCTGTTAAAAAATGGATTGTTACCAATCATCCAAATTTGGCTATTTAGCTTTTGGTAAAAAGTTATGAAAGACAGAAATGAAATAAAGGGATGGAGAAGCAAGAGGGTAACACGCTAACGCGATGTTACAGTTGAGATTCTTATGTAAATAATTGAAAATCAATTATTTATAAATTTAAAAAAATATTGAAAGCAAACGCTTTGCAGCAAAACGCTTTAAAACCCTTGAAAACAGGCATTTATTTGCAGCAAAAAATGACAGGATATTCAAAATACAGCTTTTCTGGGATCAATGTAAAGAAGGACGTTGCCATAAAATTTAGAAAATTCTCAAAACAGATTTCTAAATCCCATACAGATGCCTTGGTAGCCATGCTCCATTTCTTTGAACGGAATGATTTGTCACCAGACGACGATTTAGGAATCAATAACAATAGAACAAACAAACGCATCAATGCTGTGATAGCTATTTTAAAGAATATCGAAAAGACCCAAACCAAACCTACGGTAGCCATGCTGCAATCTCTTTTTGAACAAGCTGAACCTCCTAAAAAGAAATTGATTTTAGAAAAAAATCGTCCAGAAAAAAAAGAGAAGTACGTTTTCAAGAAATTAAAAATCTAAGCACTGATGAATAATGGATAAGGTAAACTACATTACGCAACTCAATACCGTCTTGGAAACGTTTAATAACGATGAACGAATTAAGCAAGGACATATCACTTTGTATTTGGCATTCTTTCAGTTATGGAACCGAAAGTTTTTCAAAGAGACCTTAACCATAAATCGTGAGCTAATAATGGAACGTGCAAAAATCAAATCAAAAACAACTTATCATAATCATGTGCGCGATCTTGATGTCTGGGGTTATCTTATATATTATCCATCATATCAACCATCTAGAGGTTCTAAAATTAAGATGACCAGAGCTTGTATCAAAAGTGGTACAACCATTGGTACACAGGAAGATCAAAATTTGGTCAACTCCGTTCCAAAACCTAGCCAAAATTTGGTATCTTCTTATAAACTAAAAACAAAAGAAAACTTAAATAAACTGGCAAGGCCAAAAAATGAACTAGTTGTTTTAGAGTTTTTTAAAGAAAACAATTGGCCAGCTATTGAAGGAAAAAAATTCTATGCATATTATGAAACAAAAAATTGGAAACTTAGTAGAGGACTAAACATCCAAAACTGGAAAGAGAGCGCTAAAAATTTTGTTGAAAAAGGTTTTATAATAATGGCGAAATACACTAGTCCAGTTTCTGACTATGTGGATAATTTGCGAAAATATGATAATAGTGATAAAGATTATGGGATACCTCTATAATCTCTCATTTGAATTTTGATCGCAGAATTTCCATATCCTTACTCACTTTCATATCGAGAATTTTAGCGTAATGCTGTGTGGTTTTCAAATTGGTGTGCCCAAGCATTTTACTAACGGATTCAATTGGCACACCATTAGACAGGGTGACCGTTGTTGCAAATGTATGTCGGGCTAAATGGAATGTCAAATTTTTAGTGATTCCGCAGAGGTCGGCAATTTCTTTTATGTAGGAATTCATTCTTTGATTGCTTAACACTGGTAATACCACATTTTTTATTTTCATCAGCTCATTGTCCTTATATTTTCCTATAATCGTTTGAGCAATAGGCAAGATTGGGATATTACTTCGGGTGTCTGTCTTTGTTCGTCTTGTTTTAATCCAGTTTTTGCCATCAACACCAATAACAACATCATCTTTGGTTAGTTTTTTTACATCAGCATATGACAAACCTGTAAAACAACAAAATATAAAAATATCACGCACTTGGTCCAAACGTTCTATTCGTAATTCCTTATCTATTATTTTTTGAATTTCTTCCTGCGTTAAAAATTCGCGATCAACTATTTTTAGTTTTCCTTTCCAATGGAGGAAAGGATCTTTATCAATCCAATCATTGGCATGGGCAATACGAATAATCTTCTTAAAGTTTGTTACGTATTTTATGGCAGAGTTATGGGCACATTTTCGTGTTGTCTTAAGGTAATATTCAAATCCATTTATGAATTGATGATTGACATCTTGTACAGGAATATCGTTTTTTTTGTATTTCTTCTTAATAAATTCTCCAACATGCTTTTTGCAAGTTCGGTAGCGCTGAGCAGTTCCTGCGGAAAAATCTTTTCCAATAAGACTCTCAACTTTGTCATTATGCTCTTGAAAGATTTCAAGAAGCATTTTTTTGGTTTTATCTTTTCCAAGAAGAACATTTCGAATATCTGTTGCAGAGTATGATTCATTATCACGTTCAAAATTTTGCTGTATGGAGTAAACCTTATTTTTTATAACACCTAAATGCCTGTTGATTTCTTGAGCTTCAGCAGAATTGCCAAGTGCAAGTTGAGTTTTAGAATTCCACCAATCTATATGAATTTTGCGGTGGATGCTGAATTCTGAGCGATGTCTGTCAAGTGTTATTCTCAGGTAAATGTTGGTCTTTCCTGAAGCATCTTTTTTGCTTTTTTTTATATAAAATAGAAGAGATATTGAAAGTGACATAATAATTTGTGCATCGATTTCCACCAATGTAGTAAAAAATTACGACTTTACAATAAAGTTAAATAACTAATATTCAGTTATTTATAAGTATCTGGTGGAACTTTTTTTAGCCAATCAATTGACACCGAATTTGCCCCTTTTTGATTGTATTTATTTGATATCAAATGAATACAAATAAAATGAAAAACCCTGTAAATCAATTATTTACAGGGTTTTTGGTGTCAATTGTACACCTTTCAGTGGAGAAGATGGGATTCGAACCCACGACCTCTTGACTGCCAGTCAAGCACTCTAGCCAACTGAGCTACATCCCCAAATAATTATTTTAATTCGCTTAAAACCAAAACAGGTAATTTGCTGTTAAAGTCTTTTTTATATATGGTGTTATTTTCCCATTTTTTCATAAAAAACCCACGTTTACGCCTAACCACACAAAGCATATCGGGGTTATGCATTTTATAATGCTCTAAAACGCCTTGATAAGTTGTTGGATTTTCGGAATGTGAAATATCTGAAACTATGCTGGTTAATTCTTCATTTACATCAAAATCTCCTTCGTTATAAAATGGAGTTTTCACCAAAAGCAAATCTACTTTCGCTTTAAATCTATCTTTAACATCTTTAAGTGGGTTTAAAACGCCTTCTTTTCTAATAATAGCAGATTTTAAAGCCATCAAAACTATTTCGATTGGTTTGTAAACATACCCTTCTGGCACAATTAAGGTTGGAATAACTGTTTGTTTAACAATTTTACCTGATGTACTACCCAAAAACAATTCATCGTCTTCTGAATACGTTCTAGGTTCAATTAAAATCAAATCAATATGTGCTGTTTTACAAGCTAATTCTATAGTGTCAACAAATTTTCCTTTAAGCGCTTTTACAACAACTTCAACCTTTTTTGTGTTTACCTTCGACACTAAATCGTTTAAATATTCTAACGTGTCTTGTTGTAAGATATGATCAATTTTAATCATAGTCCCAGCCCTAGTATAAACATTATAAACTTGAACAACAAAAAGTTTAGCTCCAAATGCCTCTGCAAAATCAACGGCATATTGTAAATTGCTTAAAGCATTTTTTGAAGATCCGACTGGTACTAAAATATTTTTCATGTTTAAAATATTTAAACTTAATTTTAATGCAAAAGTAATCAAATAAATGATTCGTAAAGGAACATATTCAGATATCGACGAAATTTTAAAAGTTACTAAGTCGTGTGCATTTTATTTAATTGAGAATCAAATTTATCAATGGAATGAGCACTATCCAAATAAAGAGGCTTTTAGTGAAGATGTCAAGCGCGATGAATTGTATGTGCTAGAAGTGTCTTCTAAAATAGTCGGTTGCATAGCCATATCTACTTTAATGGATGGCTTTTATAAACCCTTAAAATGGCTTACACCCAATAAAAACAATTTATACATTCATCGCTTAGCCATTCATCCTGAGAGTCAAGGTAGCGGCTATGCGCAGCAACTCATGGCTTTTGCTGAAACCTATGCTAAAGAAAATCTTTATACTTCAATAAGGTTAGATACATTTTCTCAAAACTCAAGAAACATAAAATTTTACGAAAAAAGAGGCTATCGGCGCTTAGAAAGCATATATTTCCCGAAGCAAAGCGAATATCCTTTTTATTGCTATGAACTTATTATATGAGTACCAATATTAGTTTAAAACATATAAATAAATTAGCAATTCCAGCTTTAATTGCTGGCATATCAGAACCTATCTTATCAATTACAGATATTGCCATCGTTGGAAATATAAATGTAAATGCAACTGAATCCTTAGCTGCTGTTGGAATTGTTGGTGCATTTATTTCTATGCTTATATGGGTCTTAGGGCAAACACGAAGTGCTATTTCATCTATAGTTTCTCAATATGTAGGCGCTAATAAACTAGAAGAGATTAAAAACTTACCAGCTCAGGCTATATTTATAATCACCTCGTTAAGTATTTTAATTATTCTCTCAACTTATCCCTTTGCTGAAAATATTTTTAAACTTTATAATGCCTCTAATTTAATTTTAGACTATAGTGTAGATTATTACAAAATACGCGTTTTCGGCTTTCCTTTTACCTTATTTACAATAGCGGTTTTTGGGACGTTTAGAGGCTTACAAAACACGTATTATCCCATGATTATTGCCATTATTGGTGCCTTTACAAATATTATTTTAGACTATATTCTTGTATTTGGTATTGAAAATTATATTCCGGCCATGAATATAAAAGGAGCAGCTTATGCAAGTCTCTTAGCACAATTTTTAATGGCATTATTATCGGCCTATTATTTACTTAAAAAAACAAGTATTCCGTTAAGATTAAGTTTCCCTTTAAATAAAGAAATTAACAGATTCATTATCATGATTCTCAACTTGTTTGTTAGAACCATAGCATTAAACACAACGCTTTATTTTGCTACGCGTTTTGCTACAGGTTACGGGGCGGCATACATTGCTGCCTATACCATATCCATCAACTTATGGTTTTTCGCTGCTTTTTTTATAGATGGTTATGCTAGTGCTGGTAATATTTTATCTGGAAAGTTATTGGGTGCTAAAGCATATAGCTCCCTTTTTAAATTAGGCAATAAATTAATTAAATACGGTATTCTTATCGGTATTTCTATGGCTGTAATTGGAGCTGTTTTCTATTATCCATTAGGACGTCTTTTTTCTAAGGATCCTGAAGTTTTAAACCTTTTTTATGATTCATTTTGGATCATTCTTATCATGCAACCTCTATGTGCCATAGCATTTATTTTTGATGGCATTTTTAAAGGTTTAGGTAAAATGATGCATTTAAGAAATGTATTGCTATTTTCTACATTCATGGTATTTATACCTATTCTTTTTTGGTTGGATAGTATAGGCTATAAACTACATGGTATTTTTATCGCACTTACATTCTGGATTATTGCGAGAGGTATTCCATTAATTGTGAAATTTAGAAAAACATTTAGGCCACTTTCACAAAACGACTAACTTTGTAATAAAATAACAAAACTTTTAATATGCCGCTTTTTTTTGCTTTATTGCAAGAAATCAACATTGAAGAAAAAATACAAAACGCACCTGATAAAGAATACGAAATAGGTGTTTTTATTGGCTCAATGTTGCCTTTCGTGGTTCTTGTATTATTAGCTTATTTTATTTACCAATACAATCTAAACAGAATTAATAAAGAATAATATGGATATTATGTCATTTTTAAGCGGAAACGGATTGTTTCTAGTACTAGCCCTTGTTTTAATAATTGTTTATTTCGTTAACCGAAAAAAAAGACGCTAATTAACGCGTTTTTAACCAACCTGTAATGCTTAAACGCTGCATATTTACAGGTTTCACCTCGTGTTCTATAATTTGGCTTTCAAATATAACCACACGCCCAGGAAATGGGTAAATAATTTTTTCAGCTTCTTTACCGTTTTCATCTAAATACAGCACCAGTTCACCACCATTTTCGGGCAACCACCCATCTTCATTTAAATAACACACAAACGACAATTTTCGCCTGTCGTCGTTTTGAAACGTATCAATGTGTCTTTTGTAATACGTGCTTTTAGGGTAAATCGCGTAATGAAACTCTTTGTGTAAAATACCTAAAAAACAGGTTCTATTTAAGTAACTAACTAAATCGTTAATCTTGTTAAAAAACAATTCCTCACTTATATCAGCTTTAGATTCTTCCATCCACAAAATAACGTCTCCTCTAATAGATTTAACTATCGTTTCGTTCAGCCTGTTCCCAATAGCCGCCTTTTTAAAAGTATCTTCTTCATACTTCTCTAAAAGCGATTGTCTTAAAACTGAAACTTCTTCCGTAGTAAAAAAGTTCTCTATAATACTAAATTGCTGGGTTCCGATATCAGAAATTATCTGCTCGTAAAGTGGATTTTCAATAAAATCAATAGCCTCAAAAAGATGACTCATAAATAGCGCTCTTACTTTGGTTAACACCAAAAAAAAGTGCCAAAATATTAATCAAATGTAATCTAAAATCAAATTGCTTTTACAAAATGAATATCTTTGTCATTCAAAACCCTATTTAATGAGCTTCATTCGTATTACAAAACAATTCTCTTTCGAAACCGGTCATGCCCTTTACGGGTACGATGGCAAGTGCAAAAATGTACATGGTCACAGCTACAAACTCTCGGTTACTGTTATAGGAAAACCAATTTCAGATAAAACCAATGTGAAGTACGGTATGGTAATAGATTTTGGTGATTTAAAAAAAATTGTAAAAGAAGACATTGTAAACGTGTTCGATCACGCTACCGTTTTTAACAAGAATACGCCACATGTTGAACTTGCTAAAGAACTTGAAGATCGCGGGCACAACGTTTTATTGGTAGATTATCAACCTACCAGCGAAATGATGGTTATCGATTTTGCGAAAAAAATAAAGCGCCGTTTACCCGAAAATATTGATTTACACTCGCTTAAACTGCAAGAAACAGATAGTTCTTTTGCCGAATGGTTTGCTTACGATAATATTTAAGGCGTTCCCTTTCAGGTCGGGCTTTCACAAGTAGCATGCTTCGCGGCGCTCCAACAATTGCTCAATCCCTAACGCACTCGTCAGCTAAGTTTAGTTCTAATACAAATATTCGTGCATTTGTGGCTAATTTATTTATATTTACCACATGAATATTCCAAAAGGGAAAAAAATATACTTCGCCTCCGACAATCATCTCGGAGCACCTACAATAGAGGCTTCACGTCCACGTGAAAAGAAATTTGTTGCTTGGTTAGACAGTATAAAACATGATGCCGCCGCTATTTTTTTGGTGGGCGATTTATTCGACTTTTGGTTTGAATATAAAACCGTTGTTCCAAAAGGGTTTACAAGAACACTTGGCAAACTTGCCGAAATATCAGACTCCGGAATTCCTATTTACTTTTTTGTTGGCAACCACGATTTATGGATGAATGGTTATTTTAAAGAAGAATTAAACATCCCCGTATATCATGAACCAAAAGCGTTTACATTTAATAGTAAGACTTTTTTTATTGGGCATGGCGATGGTTTAGGGCCGCACGACAAAGGTTATAAACGTATGAAAATGGTGTTTACTAACCCCGTTTTTAAATGGTTATTCAGATGGATGCATCCAGATATTGGCATGCGAGTTGCGCAGTATTTATCAGTAAAAAATAAATTGATTTCAGGTGATGACGATGCCACTTTTCTTGGGGAAGACAATGAGTGGTTGGTGCTATATTCCAAACAAAAACTAAACGAAAAGCATTATGATTATTTTGTGTTTGGTCACAGGCATTTACCTTTAGAAATTAACCTCAACAACACATCAAAATATATCAATCTTGGCGACTGGATTTCATACTTCACCTACGGCGTTTTTGATGGAGAGAATTTTGAGTTGAAGGAGTATTAATCTTTACTATGTTCCTCGAAATCCTCTGTTAAATCTAAATTTCTGAGTGTTTTATTTTTAGCTCCAATAGCTAAAACAGTTATCAACGTCATCGTGCCTCCAAAAATCACAGCATTTACTGTACCCATAAGTTTAGCTGTCAATCCGCTTTCAAAAGCGCCTAACTCGTTAGAAGAACCCACAAACATAGAGTTTACGGCAGACACTCTGCCTCGCATATGGTCTGGCGTTTTTAATTGTAATATGGTTTGTCGTATAACCATGGAAACCCCGTCGGTAACACCGCTAAAAAACAAGGCCATCACCGAAATCCAAAATATATTGGAAAACCCGAAAACGATAATACAAACACCAAAACCAAAAATAGCACCTAACAACTTCTTTCCTGCATTTTTACTTATTGGTAAATATGCTGTAAAAAGCATGGTTAACGAAGCGCCTACAGCAGGTGCTGCTCTCAATATTCCAAAACCTTCGGCACCAACTTTTAAAATATCCTGAGCAAAAACAGCAAGTAAAGCGACAGCACCACCAAATAAAACGGCCACCATGTCTAAAGTTATGGCTCCCAAAATAGCTTTTGTTTTAAACACAAACCGCACGCCTTCCTTTAAACTTTCGACAATAGGCTCACCAATTTTAGGATTTAAAATGGGTTTCTTATCAATAAACATCAAAACAATTAAAGAGAAAATAACCAAGCCAAACACGATACATAAGGCCCAATGCACCCCAATCCATTTTATAGAAAAACCAGCAAATGCCGGCCCTAAAACCGATGCGACCTGCCAGGTAGAACTATTCCAGGTAGCCGCGTTTGGATATATCTTCTTCGGAACAATTAAAGCTACTAATGAAAATATGGTCGGTCCAAAAAACGAGCGTAAAAACCCTCCAAAAAAAACCAAAGCATAAATGCTATATAAAATAGTTTTAGTTGACCATTCGGATATTATTACTGGCCATGTTAATAAAAATAATCCAAAGCTTATTAATGAAAAAGCAGCTATACAGATGGCAAGCAGGTTTCTTTTTTCTTTTTGGTCTACAATATGCCCTGCAAACAAAGCCATAGTAAACGCTGGAATTATTTCCATTAAACCAATTAAACCAATAGCCCAAGGGTCTTTGGTAATTCTATAAACCTCCCATTCTATGATAATAAACTGCATGGACCACCCAAAAACCAACGCAAAACGCAGTAATAAAAAAACATTGAATTCTCTTATTCTTAATGCAGCATATGGGTCTGTTTTTGCCATATTTTATTCTTTAATATCTCGCAGTTTCAATTGTAAGCTAACATTCCCCTGCCATTCATTTTCATCAATAGAATAAACAGCTTTAAAGGGCTTTTTATTAGAAATGATATCAAATTTATCACCCATTCCAAAACCAATAGCGACCATACTATTCGATTGCGGCTGTCTTGCAGTAATTCTTAAATGCGTTTTGTCTTCACCTACACATTTACCGTAACCAGTATCTAATAGGTTTTCCGTCATAAAAACAGGTGTCATATTACTTGGTCCGAAAGGTGCAAATTGCTTTAATACTCTATAAAATTTAGGGGTAATATCTTGTAAATCTATTTTAGCATCTATTTTAATTTCGGGCGTTAATAGATTTCTGTCTATGGTTTTTGATACCACATCTTCAAAAGCTTGTTTAAAAGCTTCATAGTTCTCTTCTTTAAGTGTTAACCCAGCGGCATATTTATGGCCTCCAAATTGTTCAATATGTTCGCTACAGGCTTCAATAGCATTATAAACATCAAAATCTCTTACCGAACGTGCCGAAGCCGCTAATTTATCGCCACTTTTTGTAAATACCAAAGTTGGCCTGTAATAGGTTTCAGTTAATCTAGAAGCCACAATACCAATAACGCCTTTATGCCAATCTTTATGGTAAACAACAGTAGTAATACGGCCCTGTTCGTTTTGTTCTTCAATTTGCTGAAGCGCTTCTTCTGTAATTAATTTATCGGTTTCGCGTCTTTCCAGATTGAAATCATTAATTTCTTCGGCATATTTGTTAGCCAATGTTTCATCTTCTTCAGTTAACAATCTTACTGCAAAATTTCCATGTTCCATACGTCCTGCAGCATTTATACGTGGTGCTACAATAAAGACAACATCGGTAATCGTTAACTCCGTTTTTTCAACCTTATCTAATATAGCTTTAATACCTGGCCTTGGATTTGTATTTATAACTAACAACCCAAAATACGCTAGCACTCTATTTTCTCCATCAATAGGCACAATATCAGCTCCAATAGCGGCGGCAACTAAATCTAAATAATGGGTTAAATCATCAATGTTTTTACCGTCTTTTTGAGCAAGTGCCTGTACTAATTTAAACCCTACGCCACAACCGCATAATTCTTTATATGGGTATGTGCAGTCGTCTCTTTTAGGGTCTAAAACAGCCACCGCATCAGGGATTTCGTCTCCTGGTCTGTGATGGTCGCAAATAATAAAATCGATACCTATCTCTTTAGCATATTCAATTTTATCAACAGACTTTATACCACAGTCTAAAGCAATAATTAATGTGAAATTATTTTCTAAAGCAAAATTTATCCCTTTATATGAAATGCCATACCCCTCGTCATATCTGTTAGGAATATAGGTGTAGACCAGATTGTATTTCGATTTTAAATAGGACGACATTAAGGCAACTGCGGTCGTACCATCAACATCATAATCACCATAAACCAGTATATTTTCCTTTTTTGCCATGGCCTTTTCGATTCGGGCAACGGCTTTATCCATATCTTTCATTAAATACGGATCGTGCAAATCGTCTAAACTTGGCCTGAAAAAAGCTTTAGCATCTTCATAAGTTTCAACACCACGTTGTAACAATAAAGTTGCTAACACCTCATCAACCTGAAGTGCTTTTTGTAAAGTCTCCAGTTTTTTAGAATCGGGTTTAGGCTTTAATGTCCAGCGCATGAAAAAGTTCTAAGTAAAAAGTTAAAAGTAACTTACTCTAACTCACAAATTCTTTATTTTTTATGAAAATGGGTTTCTATAGTTAACTCTGCAAACTGACGAAACATTTCCATAACGCCACAATATTTTTCAATTGATAAATCGACTGTTTTTTGAAGTTTCTTTTCGCTTAAATTATCACCATAAAAGTGAAAATGCATAGCCACTTTATCGTAATATTTTGGATGCTCTTCGGTAAGATTCGCTTCAATTTCTATTTTAAAATCGGCCACCTCCAATTTCATTTTTTTAATAAGCGAGGCTACGTCCAATCCTGAACAACCAGCTAATGCCGACAACATTAAAGCTTTTGGACGATAGCCTTCACCATGGCCATCGTTCTCTGGTCCTGCATCAATAAACAAATTATGTCCTGATGGGTTGGTGCTCTCAAATTTCATGTTACCCAACCAGGTTGTAGTAATAAGATTCGTCATTTTTTAAACTTTTGTGTTATTAGAAACGTCAAAAATACGTATTAAATTGTAATAAAAAACATTCAATTTATTTTGTTAAAAGCTATTAAAGCCTTCTTCAATTTAACTAAATCGCCTTTGGTATGATTAGATGTAATAACTATTCGATTCATAGCCGTTTTATATGTTGGGTATTTAAAATTAGTTATAATCATTTCATTATCAACTAAATAATTATAAATTTTTTTGTTTTCACAATAGATAACCGGATAGTTTTTGTTGAATTTAAAGTCCGAATTCAAACTTAAATTTTCAAACAAAAAACTTAAATTTTCTTCCAGCTCTTTTCGTTGTTTTTTAATAATACCTTGCGAAAGCAAAAAGGCTTCTAAATAGGCTGGACTTATGCTTGAAGAGGAAATAAAATCAGGTTCATTTTTTAATGAATCAATAAAATCTATATCTGAAGCAACAATACCTCCGGCTATACTCAAAGCTTTCCCTAATGAAGACACCATGATTTTTCGACGCAGGTTTTTATTAGAAACAGCCTTAAAGATGCCTTCAATGTGATCGCCAACAATACCTAAACTATGTGATTCATCAACCACCAATGTGATTCTTTTTTGTGAGGCGATCTGGTTTAAAAAATCGAAGTTTGTTGGTTCCACTTCCAAACCTAAAATAGCATCCGCAGTGATTACTACGTTTTCAACAGTATTGTTTAACAGATTAGGGTGCAATTTTCCTTCTACAAAAACCGGCAAACTTTGGCTATGCAAAATGGCCGGATGTGTTTTAGGGTGGTGATAAAAGCTGTTTTTAGATTTTGATAAATATTCTAAAACCAATTTTCCAGCTAAAGTTCCAGAAGAACATGTAATAGCTGCCTCCGCACCGATTAATTCTGAAAATAATCGTTCTGCTTTATTGTAAATTGATAATTTAACGTTCGCATTTCTTGAACTTCCGTAAGCGGTTCCCCATTTTTTTAATCCTATAATTAGGTTGTTTTGAAAACCTGAATTTGTTGCTAACCCTAAATAAGACGTGCCTCCGAAGTATAAAAACTGTTTGCCATTTACTGTAATTTCTCTGTCCGGAAACCCATCAATAATCATATACAATTAAATTAAAGCAACACCGGTACCATTTAATTTACTGTATTCTGTAACGCCATTTTTAAGCGTAATTCCTGTTGCTATATCTTCAGATAATAATATGGCACCATCCATATCTACAAAATCCAAAAGTGGCAGTAAATGTGCAATTGCCGAAATACCAACCGATGATTCCGTCATGCAGCCAACCATGGTTTTCATGTTTAATTCTTTAGCATGTATCAGCATACGTCTTGCAGACGTTAATCCGCCACATTTTACCAGTTTCACATTAATACCGTGAAAATGATTGTAACACTTAGCCACATCTTCTTCAACTTGGCAACTTTCGTCGGCCATAACAGGCAAAACCGATTTTTGATACACTTCCTTATGCCCCTCCCAATCATCGGCTTTCAATGGCTGTTCTAAAAATTCAACACCCAAATTTTTCAACACTTTGGCATTTTTAATGGTTTCATCAACCGTCCATCCGCAATTGGCATCAATTCTAAAAATAGCCTTGGTGTGCTTTCGGAGCTCGGTAACAATTTTAATATCTTCTTTTGTGCCTAACTTTATTTTATAAATTGGCCACGGAAGTTCGTTCATTTTAGCCACCATTTTGTCTATAGAATCGATTCCAATGGTGTAGTTTGTTAACGGATTTTTGGAAATATCATAATTCCAAAGTTCATATAGTTTTTTACCCTTTTTTCGTGCATACAAATCGTTAAAAGCCAAATCTAACGCACATAATGCAAACATATTTTGCTTTAAATGCGGATACATCTGTTTCCAAAATTCTTCAGGAACAGCATCTTTATTGCCTTCTATTAAAGGTTTCAATGCCGTTAAATCGTTTATCATTTTTTCAACAGTAATTTTATAATATGGATTAGACGTGGCTTCTCCAAAGCCAGAAAAATTACCATCCTTTAATTCTACTATTAATGTGGGTTGCACATTGTAAGACTCTCTGGATATTGAAAATGTGTGTTTTAATTTTAAATTAAATGACCTAAGAATTACTTTCATAAATACTTTTATATTATTGATGAAAGTTAATAAAATTATATCTTTGAATTTAAAGAAAATCCAAAAATATGCCTTTAGTATCACCACTTGCTTCCGATTACGATTCTGAAACCAAAAAACTGGCTGAATTCTTTAATGAGACGCTGGGTTTTTGCCCGAATTCGGTACTTACTATGCAACGGCGACCCGCCATAAGTAAGGCCTTTATTAATTTAAATAAAGCAGTCATGGCAAACGAAGGGCGCGTTACCTCTTCTCTAAAAAGAATGATTGCATGGGTAAGTAGTAATGCTACGGGTTGCAGGTATTGTCAGGCGCATGCCATACGTGCGGCAGAACGTTACGGCGCTGAACAAATACAACTTGATAATATTTGGGAATACAGAACACACCCAGCTTTTAATGAAGCGGAGCGTGCTGCTTTAGATTTTAGCTTAGCGGCATCTCAAGTACCAAACGTCGTAGACGAAACAATTAAAAAACGTTTGTACGAGTATTGGGATGAGGGAGACATTGTAGAAATGTTAGGCGTTATTTCATTGTTTGGATATTTAAACCGCTGGAATGACAGTATGGGAACATCTATTGAAGATGGTGCGGTAGAAAGTGGCGAACAGTATTTAGGAAAACATGGCTGGAATAAAGGAAAACATAATTAACTTTAAATAAATATTTAAACTTATGGTATACAAATTTTTAAATCGCCGCGTTGGCATCCTATCCTTAATACTTTTTATAGTATTTATCAAAACTGGTTTTTCACAGTCACAAGCCACAGAGGCTAAAATTGAAGCCGTTTTTTCAAAAATGTCTATTGAAGAAAAAGTGGGACAAATGACACAAATAAACCTCAACGTTATACTTAAAGGAGGCTATGATAACCAGGAAGGTGTTATTGCTGCAGATCTTTTGGATACTGCTATCACTAAATACAAAGTTGGATCTATATTAAACTCCATTAATCACGCTTATTCAGTCGAAAAATGGCGGGATATTGTAACTGCTATTCAGGATAAGGCAACCAAGGACTATAAAGGCACTAAAATTCCTGTTATTTACGGGCTCGATGCTATACATGGTGTAACTTTTACTTTAGAATCTACTTTGTTTCCTCATAATATTGGCATTGCCGCATCTCGTAATCCTGCCATTGCTAAAGAAGGCGCAAAAATAACAGCCAAAGAATTAAGAGCTTCTGGTGTAAGATGGAATTTTGATCCCGTATTTGATTTAGGTAGAATGCCTTTATGGTCTCGTTTTCCAGAAACTTATGGTGAAGACCCTTATATAGTTGAAAAAATGGGCGTAGCCTCTGTAGTAGGTTATGAAGAAGATGGTTTAAAGTCAGTAACAGCTGTAGCTTCTTGCATGAAGCATTTTATCGGTTATTCTGCTTCTAGAACAGGTCGTGATAGAACACCTTCTTATATCCCTGAAATTGAATTAAGAGAATATTACTTACCTCAATTTAAAGCAGCTATTGATGCAGGCGCGTCAACCATCATGATAAATTCTGGTGAATTAAATGGAATTCCAGTGCACGGTGACAAGTATTTACTAACTACTGTTCTTAGGGATGAATTGGGTTTTAAAGGCCTCGTGGTTACAGACTGGGAAGACATTAACAGGTTGCACGAAAGACATAATGTGTCTCCAAATTTAAAGGAAGCTATTCGTACCGGAGTTTTAGCGGGCATAGACATGAGTATGACACCACATGATTTTAAGTTTGCCATTATCGCTGCCGAACTCTATAAGGAAGATACAAAATTTGCAGCAAGGGTAGATGAATCGGTAAAACGAATTTTGAAATTGAAATTTGATTTAGGTCTTTTTGATAATCCTTATCCGGAAAAAGAAGCTTTTAAAAACTTTAAAAGACCAGAATATAAAGAAGCGGCTTTAAATGCGGCCTTACAAACCATGACCTTGTTAAAAAATAACAATAGTATTTTACCACTCTCTAAAAATTCAAAAATTGTTTTAGCTGGACCAAACGCCAATAATGTTCCTTCTTTACACGGTAGCTGGTCTTACACTTGGCAAGGTGCCGATGCTACTTTCTCATGGAAAGCCAACGCGAATAATAAAACGGACGGGCATATAAACTTATTCGGGAATACCACATCTGTTAAAGATGAATTTGAAGCCATGCTTGGCAAAGAAAACATCAAGTGTCAATCCGTTTCAGATTATGAAGATCCAGCCAATTATCAATTAGGTGGAGTATCAGATGCCGATGTTATCGTACTGGCGCTCGGTGAAAACTCGTATGCTGAGTCTCCTGGTGCCATTCAGGATTTAACCATTGATAAACGTCAAATTGAACTGGTTAAGACTGCTGTTAAAACAGGAAAACCAGTTGTTGTGGTTTTAATTGAAGGCAGAGGCCGATTAATTTCAGAATTTGCAGATAAAGTAGATGGCATTTTATTAGCATATTTACCCGCAAGCCAAGGTGCAAAGGCCATTACTCAAACGGTCTTTGGTGACTACAATCCAGGAGGCAAACTTCCATATACCTATCACAGAAATTCTGGAGATTTCGTGACATATGATTTAAAATGGACTGAAATGAATGTAGAAAAAACCCCTGGAAATTTTACAGATGAAGGTTATTTTCCTCAATTCCCATTTGGACATGGGCTAAGTTATACCACTTTTGAATACTCCAATTTTAATTTGAGTTCTGATGTATTAACTGGTGATGATAACTTAACGGTTACCGTTGATGTTAAAAACTCAGGAGCAAAGCGTGGTGATGAAGTCGTTGAATTATATATTCGAGATATGTATGCATCTGTAGTGCCATCATTAAAACGACTGAAAAAATTCGAACGCATTCATTTAAATGTTGGCGAAACTAAAACAGCAAGTTTCAGCATTAATAAAAAAGACCTTCAAATTGCAACACAAGACAGTGAAACAAGAGACTTCGCGTATGTTACAGAAGAAGGTGAGTTTAAGGTAATGATTAACGGTTTTGGATTTGAATTGGAAAAACCAGAGGGCTCAACAGCACCGGCATTATCAAGAACCTTTAAAGGCGCAAAATCTTTTACTTATAAAAAGTAAGGTCTTTACCAAGAATGATTTTAATAAACCTTATTCTTTTCGGATAAGGTTTATTTTAATTTTAAGGCAATCCCATCAAATACTAACCCATCAAATCCCGTTTTCATAAAGTTTCTAATGTTTTGATGTCCTGTTCCGTTTGGATCATTTAACACATCCTCAAAATAGAATTTTCCAAAACAGGCCAAAGTTTCATCTTTAGTAAAGCCTTGCAATTTTGCAAAAGCGAATAATTTACAAGAACCCAAATTTTCTCCAGCATTGTTTTGTAATTCACCATTTTTAAAAGCTGTTGGCGTAAATTCGTAGTTTGCTTCTATAACCGCCATGGTTTCAGAAAATTCAAGGCTTTTCGGGGTGGTTTTTAATTTATTTATAAATTCTTCTATTCGCATGCATCCTAATTTTTTCCTGCAACTACAATGACTATTTCGCCTTTTGGTGGTTTATTAGTGTAATGTTCCAAAACTTCTTTCGCGGTTCCTCTTATGGTTTCTTCGTAAAGTTTGGTCAGTTCTCTCGATACTGAGACTTGTCTGTCATCACCAAAATACTCGCAAAAATGAGAAAGGGTTTTTAGTAGTTTATGCGGACTTTCATAAAAAATGATGGTTCGAGTTTCTTCAGCAAGTATAAGCAACCTTGTTTGTCTTCCCTTTTTAACGGGCAAAAATCCTTCGAACACAAACTTGTCGTTTGGCAGTCCGGAGTTTACCAAAGCTGGCACAAAAGCAGTAGCCCCTGGTAAACAATCTACTTCAATATGGTTTTCAATACAGGCGCGGGTTAATAAAAACCCGGGATCGGAAATCGCCGGAGTTCCCGCATCACTAATCAACGCTACGGTGGTGCCGCTTTTTAATCTTTCTATTAAATTTTCAACGGTTTTATGCTCATTGTGCATGTGGTGCGACTGCATGTGCGTTGAAATTTCATAATGCTTTAATAGCTTCCCTGAGGTACGTGTATCTTCAGCAAGAATTAAATCGACTTCCTTTAAAACTTCAACAGCTCTAAAAGTCATGTCTTTTAAATTTCCAATAGGTGTTGGTACAATATATAGTTTACTCATTAACTAAATCTGCTTTCTAAAATTTGAAGAAAACGTTCTTCAAATTCTTCTTTATTTACCCAATTATTATAATCCGGTTTTACAATATTTATCAAAAACTCTTTTGCATTTGCAAAGGACTCAAAAGAATTTAATTGCGACATCACACGTTCATAATCTTCACTTTTACCTTCAAACAGGTGTTTAATAAAGGCTATTTTATCATTTAATCCAATATTAAATCCTCCGTTTTTCAATTTATCGTTTAACGATTTTTTTTCGTTGGAAATATGGCTTGATACTTTTGAAACAGGATCGAAAATTGGCATGTCTTTAAACCCAGCCACAATATCCGCAAAGTCGTTTCCTTTAAACTTTGTTTTAGGAATGGATTCTTCTAATATAGCATCCATTTTTGGGGGCTCATTTGGCATTTGTGCCACCATATCTCTAATAGTTGCCATTCCTGGCTCCATTATATCGTCATCCTCAACTTCATCCAGATTAATATAAATTTTATCTTCAACTTCAATATTATCACTTATTTTGTTGTTGAAAGCACTGTCTAACATGCCAAAAAAAGATGAGTCGTTTCCAATAATTGGCAAATCGCCCTCAAAATTTTCGTTGGCAAATTTTAAAACGGATAATTTTTCAAAAAGTGCGGATACTTCAGCATGCATTTTAACAACATCTTCTTTTCCTTTTAATTTAAGGATTCTATCTGCAATACTCATCAATTCCGACTCTAACTTCTTCTTCATTGTTATAAATTTTAAATTATTGCTATTTAGGCATTTGTTTTTTAATAAATTTACGCCACCTTTATAAAAACGAATAATCGCTTTATTTTAGTGTTAAAATTACAAAATGTTTCTTGAAAATACAGTAAATCAGAAAGAACAATTTGGATGGATAGAAGTTATCTGTGGCTCCATGTTTTCTGGAAAAACCGAAGAATTAATCCGCAGGCTTAAACGCGCGCAATTCGCAAAACAAAAAGTTGAAATTTTTAAGCCCACAGTAGACGTGCGATATAACGAGAATATGGTAGTGTCTCATGATGCCAACCAAATTCGTTCAACGCCAGTTCCTGCTGCGGCTAATATTCCTATTTTAGCCGATGGCTGCGATGTGGTTGGTATTGACGAAGCACAATTTTTTGATGATGAAATTGTTCGTGTTTGTAACGATTTAGCCAACAAAGGCGTTCGAGTTATTGTAGCAGGCTTAGATATGGATTTTAAAGGAAACCCTTTTGGACCCATGCCTAATTTAATGGCCACTGCCGAATATGTTACTAAAGTACACGCTGTTTGTACAAGAACAGGCAATTTAGCACAATACAGTTACCGTAAAGCTAAAAGTGATAATTTGGTATTATTGGGTGAGGTTGATGAATATGAACCCCTAAGTAGAGCCGCTTACTACAAGGCCATGACGCGTGATAAAGTTAGAAACATGAAAGTGAACGATGCCGAAGAAGTCAATTCAAAACCAAAACAACCAGATGCTTAAAGCTCAAGAAACCGTACTTGAAATCGATTTAAATGCACTAAAACATAATTTTGAACATTTAAAATCGAGACTAAATAACGATACTAAATTCATGGCGGTGGTTAAAGCATTTGCTTATGGAAGTGATGCTTGCGAAATTGCCAATTATTTACAAAAATTACAGGTAGATTATTTTGCTGTGGCCTTCGTGCACGAAGGTGTGAGATTACGAAATGCTGGCATTACCAAACCTATTTTAGTACTTCATCCGCAATCAGCAAATTTCAATGCTTTAATTGATCATTGTTTAGAACCCAATTTATACAATGCTAAAATTTTAAAAGAATTTATCGCCATCGCTACCGCGGAAAAACAAAAAGACTATCCTATTCATGTTAAGTTTAATACAGGATTAAATAGATTAGGATTTTCTGAAAGTGACGTGGAATACATTGCTTCAAAAGTTAAAGAAACTTCGGCAGTAAAAATAAAATCTATCTTTTCTCATCTTGCAGCCAGTGAAGATTTAAGCGAACGCCAATTCACTTTAAATCAAATTGAAAAATTTAAAAGAATTGCCGATAAGGTTGAAAATCAAATCGGTTACAAACCGCTACTTCATATTTGTAATACTTCTGGTATAATAAATTATCCTGAAGCACAATTTGATATGGTACGAAGTGGTATTGGTTTATACGGCTTTGGAAATTCAGAAAAAGAAAACAAAAATTTTAAGCCTATTGGGACTTTAAAAACTATTATTTCTCAAATTCATGACATTGAAAAAGGAGAATCTGTGGGTTACAATCGTGCTTTTAAGACCGAGGCTTTTTTAAGAACGGCAACGTTACCAATTGGTCATGCCGATGGTATTGGCAGGCAATATGGAAAAGGCAAAGGCTATGTAATTATAAATAACCAAAAGGCTTATATTCTTGGTAATGTTTGTATGGATATGATTATGGTAGATGTGACTCATATTGCTTGTAAAGAAGGTGACGAAGTGATTGTTTTTGGGCCAAATTATACTGCCGAAAAATTAGCAGAAACCGCTAACACCATTTCTTACGAACTTATAACGGCCATTTCACAACGCGTAAAGCGCTATTTTATTGGCCATTAAGTATAATTGTTAGTATTATGTGACTTTTTTTTTATCTTAGTGTCTTATAACCATAACCATTAAAAACTAATAATTATGTTGAAAGAATTTAAGAATTTTATCATGACGGGTAACGTCATTGAGTTTGCAGTTGCTGTTATCATGGCTGGTGCATTGGGTGCTGTAATCAACGGTTTTGTTAATGATATTGCAATGCCATTCGTGGGCTATTTTTCCGGAGGTGTAGACTTTGCCAATTTATTTTTCGCAATGGACGGAAAGGAATATGCTACTTTAGCAGCTGCGAAAGAGGCCGGTGGAGCTGTAATTGCTTATGGTAACTGGATTAATACTATTGTAAACCTAGTAATTGTAGGCCTAGTTATGTTCATGATTATTAAATCTTATCAAAAAACAAAAACACCACCCGCTCCTGCTGCTCCTGCTGGACCATCAGATAATGATTTACTTTCTGA
>Ga0102814_10000098_pt1 | contig 59819 bp, 52 predicted proteins | sample ColrivemetaGS741_FD_79112 | JGI IMG/M metagenome (GOLD analysis project Ga0102814, IMG submission 79112) | Estuarine microbial communities from the Columbia River estuary - Flood tide ETM metaG S.741 | ecosystem: Environmental > Aquatic > Marine > Intertidal zone > Estuary | place: USA...
CATCTGTTGCAGTCCACGTTCTAGTTACAGAGTACGAACCAGCACAATCACCATTAGTAGTTATGTCTGCAGAAGTTAAAGTAAAAGCAGAACCACAATTATCTGTTCCCGTTGCTACAGCAAATACTGGAGTAGCAGGACAGTCAATAGTTGAATTTGCTGGTAAAGCTGTAATAACTGGCGCTGATATATCTTGAACATTAATAGTTTGTGAAGCAGTAGAAGTGTTTCCACAAGCATCTGTTGCAGTCCACGTTCTAGTTACAGAGTATGAACCTGCACAATCACCATTAGTAGTTACATCTGCCGAAGTTAAAGTAAAAGCAGAACCACAATTATCTGTTGCAGTTGCTACAGCAAATACTGGAGTAGCAGGACAGTCAATAGTTGAAGTTGCAGGTAAAGCTGCAATAACTGGCGCTGATATATCTTGTACATTAATAGTTTGTGAAGCAGTAGAAGTGTTTCCACAAGCATCTGTTGCAGTCCACGTTCTAGTTACAGAATATGAACCTGCACAATCACCATTTGTAGTTATGTCTGCAGAAGTTAAAGTAAAAGCAGAACCACAATTATCTGTTGCAGTTGCTACAGCAAATACTGGAGTAGCAGGACAGTCAATAGTTGAAGTTGCAGGTAAAGCTGCAATAACTGGCGCTATATCGTCATGAACTAATATATTTTGATTACAAGTTGTTGTATTAAGCACAGTATTTTCTCCTACATCTTTTATGCCGTTGTTATTTGGATCAGCATATTCAGTAATTGTATAGATTCTTGTTGCATTTGTGTTACATCCTGGATTTGGATTATTAGAAGCTGTTATAACAATTACTCCACAAGGGTTATTACCAATATTACCATCTCCATTTCCTAAAGCTTCAAACTCTAATTCAGTTAATACAGTATCTGAAGGCAATTGACTATAACATTGAAAAGTTAATGGAGGAAATGTTGGACATGTAACTATATATTCACAACAAACTATAGGAGAAATGGTTGTACTATAATTTTTAACACAACCGAGGGCATCTGTAACAACAACAGAATAATTTCCAATTCCAAGTCCACTAACATCTTCATTATTTGCACCATTACTCCATAGGTATGTGTAAGGAGCTGTTCCACCTGTAGTTGTTAAATTAATTGAAGCAGTTGAATCTGGCAAGCATGTTAAACTCTGAACAACTGGGTTTAAATTAATTTCTGTAGGATAAACAATAGGAACAATATAAGTATTCATTAATCCCATTGAATCTGTAACAGTTAATTTAGCCGAGTAGTTTATTGTATTATTGTAAGTATATGTTGGATTAGGTAAGGTAGAATCAGTTGTTCCATTATTATCAAAATCCCAAGCATACGTGTATGGAGGTGTTCCTCCATTAGTAGTTGATATAAAATTAATTGTAGAAGAAGTTCCATTAGTACAACCAGAATAAACAAATTGCACTGCTAAAGGAGCTGCAATTACTACTGATCCCGGGAACTCACATTGCGATTTACTATATGAACTACAGTTATAGGGTACTAACTCAGTATTGTTACCATTCGTTTTCCAAACAATAAGTGTTCTATTAAGAGACATTGCTTGTCCACATGTCCATGTAAAAGGTCCATATAACAATCGTTGACCTGAACCAGGAACAACAGTTCCAAAATTTACATTTAAAGGTGTTACAACACCATCAATAATTAAATCTGCAAATAAACGAGCATGATTAATATTACTATTAGAGTTCGAAGTATAATTTAACATTATGTACATCGATTGTGATACACCAGGTACACAAGTTGTGTTGTCTAATGGTACTCCATTAATATTTGTTAAACTTAAGAATACATTATCTAATGTATAATTATTAGATGTACAATTAAAATAATCTGTATAGTAATTTGGTGCAGATCCACATAATCTAAGGTCCGGTCTATCACTAGTAAATTGGGAAAAAATAGAATTAATTCCTAATATAAAAATGAATATAGCTAAGGTAATTTTCGTTTTCATGTACCATTTATTTTGGTTAACATTCCTTGAGTTGTATCTAAACAGGTTACAATATGAAAATTTGGGGAAGAAAAAGTAAGTAAGTCTTTTTTGATTTTGGGGTCAAAAAACTATATAATTTAAAGTAAATTAGGTTTTTTACTTTATGTAATTAGTGACAATTTATTTAGCTAAGGTACTTATTGATATTAATTTACGTATGCGTATTTATACGTGTATCGATGAACTGTAGCTAAAAATCTATGAAAAGGTTGGTTTTACCATTAGTAAATTAGAAAAAAATAAATTTCTAATAATAAATAATTATACTATGGTAGTCTTCGTTTTCATATAGCTTTTATTTTGGTTAATACTCCTTGAGTAATTTTAAAGTAGGTTTTACTTTGAAAATTTTATTAAGAAAAAAGAAAGTAAGTTTTTTTGATTTTGGGGTCAAAAAATTAACCATTAAAATATATACTGTTTTAATTTATATTTTACTTTAAATAAAAGTAAATAGAGGTTCTGCTTGGGGCAATAGCTTTTGTTGTTCTTTAGCTAATTTACTTAAATAAACACCATTCCAATCTTTGTAATGCGTATTTTCGATAAAACGCGTCTAATAATCTATGAAATAACACTTATTGTGTTAAATAACAGTATTATATGTAAAAAAAAATACCTTTCTTTATGGTTATAAAAATATATAATATGAAAAACTTAATTTTTATTCGTCATTCTAAATCAAGTTGGGAACTTCCTTTAAATGATATTGACAGGCCATTATCAAATAGAGGTATTCATAATGCACATTTAGTTTCTTCTAAAATTGAAAATTTATTACCAAAATCCTTTATTATATGGAGTAGTAATGCTAAAAGAGCAAAAGAAACAGCAATGATATTTTCTCAAAATTTATTATTTTCATTTGAAAATATCTCTATAAAAGATGAACTCTACACTTTCGAGAGTAAAAAACTAGAGGAAATCATAAAAAAATGTGAAAATAAGTATGATAATCTAATTATTTTTGGACATAATGAAGCTATTACAAAATTTGTTAATAAATTTGGAGACCTTTTAATTGAGAATGTTCCAACTTCAGGAGTTGTATCTTTACAGCTTGATATAGAAAATTGGAAAAATTTAAAAAAAGGAAAAACATTAGATACCGTTTTCCCAAGTCATTACAAACATGAACAATACAAGTCAAAACAAATACATTGATAGAGAAAAGAGCTGGCTTACATTTAACGCACGAGTTTTACAAGAAGCAGGTGATTCTTCCGTGCCTTTATTAGATAGATTAAGATTTTTAGGAATTTTTTCAAATAATTTAGATGAATTTTTTAGAGTTCGTTATGCTGCAATACGTAGAATGAATTTTGAAAACATTGAAACAGAAAAAATATTAGGTGTTAAGGCAGAAAAACTTCTTAAAGAAATAACAGAAATTGTTATTGAACACCAATCGGAAAGTTTACGTATTCTAAGCGAAATTGAGCAAAAGCTTGAAAATGAAAACATTTTTATAATTAATGAAAAGCAATTGTCTAAAGAGCAAGAAATATTCATTAGAGATTATTTTACTCAAACAGTTAGTCCAGCATTAGTTACTATAATGTTAAATAATTTAGATACTTTCCCTTTATTAAAAGATACATCTGGCTATTTAGCAATTAAGTTAGAAGTTATTTCTTCTGATAGTACTAATAAAATTAAATATGCTGTTGTTGAAATACCAAATTCGATAAATAGGTTTGTTGTTTTACCATCAAATAATGAGAAACAACACATTATATTATTAGATGATGTAATTAGATTAAATTTACATTCTATATTTAATGTGTTTAAATACTCTAGTATTTCAGCACACATGATAAAAATTACAAGAGATGCTCAATTAGAGTTTGATAGTGATTTAAGTAAAAGTTTTATTGAAAAAATTTCGGATAGTGTAAAAGAACGTCGAATTGGAGAACCAGTTCGTTTTGTTTACGATCAAGCAATTGGAAAAGATACTTTGGAGTTTTTCCTAAACAGGATGAATATAAATAGTTCAGATAGTATTATTCCAGGTGGAAGATATCATAATCGTAGAGATTATATGAGTTTTCCAAATTTAGGAAGATATGATTTATTATATAAAAAAAATGCACCATTACCAGTTCCTGGTTTAGATTTGGATGGTAGTATATTAGAAAAAATAAAAGAAAAAGATCGTTTGCTTTTTACACCTTATCAGTCATTTTCTTATCTAATTAAATTTTTAAGAGAAGCAGCAATTGATCCAAATGTAATTTCTATTAAAATTACATTGTATCGTTTAGCTAAAAATTCCCAAATTATTAGTTCACTAATTAACGCAGCAAAAAACGGTAAAAAAGTAACAGTGCAAATTGAATTACAAGCTCGTTTTGATGAAGCAAGTAATATTTGGTATTCTGAGCAAATGCAAACTGAAGGAATTGATCTTATTTTTGGCGTAAAAGGTTTAAAAGTACATAGTAAAATATGTGTAATTGAAAGAATTGAAGAGGAAAAAATAAACCGTTATGGGTTTATTTCTACAGGAAATTTTAATGAAAATTCAGCAAAAGTTTATACCGATGTAACATTGTTTACAGCAAATACACAGTTATTAAAAGACATTGTAAAGGTTTTTGAATTTTTTGAAATTAACTATAAAGTTCATCGTTATAAACATTTAATAGTTTCTCCACATACTACAAGAATTAGGTTTATTAAATTAATTGATAGAGAAATTAATAATGCAAAACTTGGTAAAAAAGCATATATTAAACTGAAAATGAATAGTCTATCAGACTTTAAAATGATAGATAAACTATATGAAGCAAGTAATGCTGGAGTTAAAATTCAATTGGTAATTAGAGGTATTTGCAGTCTTATTCCTGGTGTAAAAGGAATGAGTGAAAATATTGAAGCCATTAGTATAATTGATAATTACTTAGAACATTCTCGTATTTATATTTTTGGAAACGAAGAAAATCCAGAAGTTTATATTTCTTCGGCAGATTTTATGACGCGAAATTTGGATGCAAGGGTAGAAGTAACTTGTCCTATTTATGATGAGGATATTAAAAAAGAATTGATAACTATATTTGAAATTGGCTGGAAAGCAAATGTAAAAGCAAGATGTCATTCAGCAGATTTAAAAAATGCATACCGTAAAATAGGTTCTAAAAAAGAGTATAGAGCACAATTAGAAATGTATAATTACTATAGAGATAAACTTGAAGTTATTACCGAAAAGCTTTAACTTAGTTTAATAATGAATTATTTTTTTATAATTCATAACGTATAATTATTTTAGATGATTACATTAAAGAAATACGCAGCAATAGATATTGGCTCAAATGCCATGCGTTTACTTGTAACAAATATTGTAGAACAAAAAGGACAGCCAACACAGTTTAACAAAAGTTCATTAGTTCGTGTGCCAATTCGTTTAGGGCAAGATGCATTTACTGTTGGTGATATTTCAGACGATAACATTAGTAGAATGCTTGATGCTATGAAAGCCTTTAGTTTATTAATGAAAGTTCATAAAGTTGAACAGTATAAAGCCTGTGCAACTTCTGCAATGCGTGAAGCTAACAATGGTGCTGAAATTGTGCAATTGATTAAGAAGAAAACCGATATAAAAATTGATATTATTGATGGCAAAAAAGAAGCTGCAATAATTGCTGCTTCCGATTTAAAACAATTTATAAATTTGGATAAAACCTATTTATATGTAGACGTTGGTGGTGGAAGTACTGAGTTTTCATTATTTCAAGAAGGAAAGATTGTATCGTCAAAATCTTTTAAAAACGGAACGGTTCGTTTATTAAATAATATGGTTTCAGATATTGTTTGGACAGAAATTGAAAAATGGATTAAAAATGCAGTTGCTCCTTACGAAGAAATTACTCTTATAGGTTCTGGTGGAAATATTAATAAACTATTTAAATTATCAGAAAAACACCAATCCAAACCGTTATCTTATGTCTATTTAAGCACACAGTTTCATAAATTAAATGCAATGAGTTATGAGCAAAGAATTTCTGAGCTTGGACTAAATCCTGACCGTGCCGATGTTATTATTCCAGCTACGCGTATTTATTTAAATGCTATGAAATGGAGTGGTGCCAGACAAATATATGTCCCAAAAATTGGACTTTCTGATGGTATTGTAAAAGCAATGTATTTCGGGAAGATTTAGTTTAAAGTTGGTTTTTATGACTTTTAAACATCTAAATCAAAAGTCTTTCTTAATAATTCCAATGCTGGGTTTATTCCTTTTAATTTCTCGTATTTATCATCAGGTGTAAAAGCATATTTCTTTTCAACCACTTCGTTTACAATTACTTCAATAGTAATGTCGTGGTTTTGCAACTTGCCTCTTAAGTAACCCAGAAGCTCATAATTACCAGTTTCAAATTCTTCTCTGGTACTTTGGTTAGGCAGTTCTAAAGAAATTTTTGCACCATCAAGAGTTGGTGTACTCATAAGCATATAAGTCGCCATTAATCTCTTTCCTTGGTCGGTTAGTCGCTTTGCAAACTTATTCCACAATAAAAGCATATCGGTTTCAGAGAACGCATCAGTAGGTAATTCTCCTTCGTGTTTATTGTGAATAAGATGTTGCGCTTCTAACTCCTTTTTAGCTCGAATACTAGATAAAGAAAGTGCAGATATTTTTGGACTCAAAGTTGGAATTTCTGTACTTTGATTTTCAGACTTATTATTGTTTGAAACCTCAGTAACAGTTTCTGCATTTTTTGGAACAATACTTTCAGGAATTACTTCAGGTTTTATTTCTGAAATGGTTTCTGTTTTATTTGATGTTTCAACTGCTTTAGTTTCTGTTTTTGGTAACGAAACTTTTTGCTCTACAATAGAATAATTTGCATTTCTAAAATGAGTAGCAGGAATTATATAGGATTTAGCTTTTTTTTTTCTCCATCGAAAGAGATAGAGGCAATTTGCATTAAGCTAAGCTCGACTAATAATCGTTGGTTTTGACTATTTTTAAACTTCAAATCACAATCATTAGCTAATTCAATTCCTTGTAATAAAAAAGAAAGCGAAGTTTTAATAGATTGTTCTTGATATAGTATTTGTGCTTGTTCTCCAGTTTCTAATAATACTAAAGTTGCCGGATTTTTACAAACCATTAAATCTCTAAAGTGAGAAGCCAAGCCTGCAATAAAATGATGTCCGTCAAATCCTTTGGCTAAAATATCATTATAAGCCATTAGAAGTTCTGGTATTTTATTTTCCAATAACAAGTTTGTTATTGTAATATAATATTCAAAATCTAAAACATTTAAGTTTTCGGTAACTGCTTGTCTGGTTAAATTATTTCCACAATAGGAAACAACTCTGTCAAAAATAGATAGAGCATCACGCATTGCACCATCTGCTTTTTGAGCAATAACGTGTAAAGCATCGTCTTCAAAAGTAACACCTTGTTCAGTAGCTATTTCAGCCAAATGATTTTTAGCATCTTTAACGGTAATTCTTTTAAAATCAAATATTTGACAACGAGAAAGAATCGTTGGAATAATTTTATGTTTCTCTGTAGTTGCTAAAATAAAAATAGCGTGTTTAGGTGGTTCTTCTAATGTTTTTAAGAATGCATTAAAAGCTGCAGATGAAAGCATGTGCACCTCATCTACAATATAAACTTTGTATTTCCCTGTTTGTGGTGGTATTCTAACTTGGTCAATAATATTTCTAATATCATCTACACTATTATTAGAAGCAGCATCTAACTCAAAAACATTAAACGAAAAATCTTCTAACGGATCATCGTAACCTTCTTGGTTTATTTTACGTGCTAAAATACGAGCACAAGTTGTTTTTCCAACACCTCTTGGCCCAGTAAATAATAATGCTTGTGCCAAATGATTAGTTTCAATGGCATTTAACAAAGTATTTGTAATAGCTTTTTGCCCCACAACATCTTTAAATGTTTGCGGTCGATATTTTCGAGCTGATACTATAAATTGTTCCATTGTTATTATTGAGTTACAAATATACTATAATTGTTTATTTAGCTAATTGAAGTTTGTATAAATTGGTAAAAAGTTATTCACAACTTACCCTTTTTCTATATTTAGAAATCTGATTTTTGGATAATATTAATTTCCTTCTTAGTTATTGGATGTTCAAAAGTAATCTCCTCTGCATGAAGATGTAATCTATTTGCTTTTGTGCCATACAAATCATCTCCAATAATTGGACAATTTAAACCTAAATTATGCGAAGCATGTACTCGTAATTGATGTGTTCGTCCTGTAATAGGGTAGAAGTGAATGCGCGTTTGGTTGTTTTCTCTACTAATTACTTCAAACTTTGTTCGTGCCGATTTTCCATGTTCGTAGCAAACCAATTGATTAGGTCGGTTGTCTAAATCTACACGCAATGGTAAATCGATAAAGCCTTCATTTTCAAAAACAATTCCATCTAAAAGGGCAACATACCTTTTTTGAACGGTTCGTTTAATAAACTGACTTTGTAAATTTTTATACACTTCTTCCGATTTTGCAATAAGCATTAATCCTGAAGTAGACATGTCTAATCGATGCACAATTAATGGTCCGGTTGCATTGGGATATAAATCTTTGACTCTTTGGTAAACGGAATCGCTGACATTTTTTCCAGGTACCGATAAAAATTCATGAGGTTTATGAATTACCGCTAAATAATCGTCTTCAAAAATAATTTCAATATCTTGATTCTCCGCAGTATTGTTTAAAAACGGATTTTCATCCATTTCAATATCTAAAAGCATGTGTTTTAAAATAGGTTCGCACTTTCCAGTACATGCAGGATAGAATTGTTTGTGTTTTCTAATTTCTGATTTTGGCGATTGTCCCCACCAAAATTCAGCCATTGCAATAGGTTTTAAATCATTTTGAAAAGCATAATGCAATAACTTTGGAGCAGCACATTCTCCTGCACCAGCTGGCGGATTGTTTTCGAATATTTCTCCTAAACTTTTTGACTTTTTATATTGATTTAAAAAAGAATAATTATCAAACAATTGTTGCTGTAATTTTGCAGATTTTAAACTTCTACTTTCTTTTTTTCGATTAATCTCATTTGAGAAAACAGCTAATTCATTCTCCGCATGGGCAATTTTATAATCCCAATATTTTGTCATTTTTTTAAACAAAATCTTTTCTAATTGACTTTCTTTATTGAGTTCTTCGATATTGCAATTTGGGTTTTCTCGTTTTTCAGTTCGAAGCTTTTTTTGGATTTTCATTACCTCTTTTTGACGATTTAGGTCAATTTTAGCTTCATTTTTAACTTTTTCAAGGTTTTTTTTAACTTTTAAATATTCTAGATTTTGTTCTAAAACATCAATTTCTTTTGTAATTTGGTTTAATTCGTTTTCACCAATTTTGTAAAATCCGTTTTCATTCAACATATCAAAAACTGTTGGGACAAAGTATTTATGACGATTACTATCTGCTAATTTCCCAGAAAAAGCTGCTAAATAACCAAGTTCGCCATTTTTATTTTGGCAAATTAAAACACCAAACATTTTTCCAATAGCTAAGCCTTCTTGATTTTTTTCTAACCCAAAATTATGTTCAAAATCGGTTTGATTCTCAAGATAATCTTGTAATTCTTCAGCTGCAATTATACTTAATTCATTTGGCTCGTAATAAAACGGAAACGTAAATTTTTCAGGTAAATTAATTCCTGAAATATTGGACTTAAAGAAATGAAAAAAAGTACTCATCTTGTTTTAAAATAAAAGAGCCATTCTAAAAGAACAGCTCAATTATGAATATATTTTTTTAAAGTTTATTCTGCTTTTTTAGCGCAACATTCTTTTTTGCAATCGGCTTCACAAGTTTTAGTTTCAGCAATTTTATCTGCACAACAAGCTTTTGTACAACCTGGCTCACAAGTTTTAGCTTCTGCATTTTTATCAGCACAACATGCTTTTTCACATCCTGGCTCACAAGCTTTTCCATCTTTTTCTACACAACACTCTTTTTTGCAATCTTCTTTACATTCTTTCTTTGCATCGTTACAAGAAACAACACTTAAACTGATAAGAGCAATAGCAATAATTTTTTTTAATAATTTCATAGTATAATTGTTTTTAGTTTATAAATATAAGTTTTTTTTACGATTTAAGAATTAAACCTGAATTACTCCTAGGTTAAAAGGTTTTTCAATAGGAGCGTGGTTTGCAGCTTCAATTCCCATAGAAATCCATTTACGAGTATCCAAAGGATCAATAATAGCATCCGTCCATAAACGAGAAGCAGCATAATAAGGCGAAACTTGTTCGTCATATCGTGCTTTTATTTTATCGAATAATTCTTTTTCAACTTGTTCGTCTACCACTTTACCTTGTTTTTTTAATGTTGCAGCTTCAATTTGAACTAGTACTTTAGCTGCTGAACTTCCGCTCATAACTGCTAATTCTGCACTTGGCCAAGCAAATATAAGTCTTGGGTCGTAAGCTTTTCCACACATAGCATAATTTCCAGCTCCGTAAGAATTTCCAATAATTACAGTGAATTTTGGCACGACTGAATTAGAAACCGCATTTACCATTTTTGCACCATCTTTAATGATTCCACCATGTTCAGATTTACTTCCCACCATGAATCCGGTTACATCTTGTAAAAAGACAAGTGGAATTTTCTTTTGGTTACAATTGGCAATAAAACGAGTCGCTTTATCAGCAGAATCAGAATAAATAACACCACCAAATTGCATTTCGCTTGGTTTTGTTTTTGCTGCTGTTGTTTTTACAATTTTACGCTGATTTGCAACAATTCCTACTGCCCAACCGTCAATACGAGCATAACCAGTAATGATAGTTTGTCCGTAACCTTCTTTGTATTCTTCAAATTCAGAATTATCAATCATACGATTAATAATTTCTTTCATGTCGTATTGTTCGTTACGTGCTTTTGGAAGAATTCCGTAAATTTCTTTTGGATCTAAAGCTGGTTTTTGTGCTTTCTCACGATTATAACCTGCTTTGTCAAAATCACCAATTTTACCTACAACACTTTTAATTCTATCTAATGCAGCTGCATCATCTTTTGCTTTAAAATCTGTTACTCCCGAAATTTCGCAATGTGTTGTAGCGCCACCTAATACTTCATTATCAATGCTTTCGCCAATTGCAGCTTTCACTAAATAGCTTCCCGCAAGGAAAATACTACCTGTTTTATCTACAATCATTGCTTCATCACTCATAATAGGTAAATAAGCTCCACCAGCAACACAACTTCCCATTACAGCTGCAATTTGTGTAATTCCCATACTGCTCATTATAGCATTATTACGGAAAATACGACCAAAATGTTCTTTGTCAGGAAAAATTTCATCTTGTAATGGTAAATAAACCCCAGCAGAATCTACTAAATATATAATTGGTAATCTATTTTCAATTGCAATTTCTTGCGCTCTTAAGTTCTTTTTTGCTGTAATTGGAAACCAAGCTCCTGCTTTTACAGTTGCATCATTTGCAACTACAATACATTGTTTTCCAGAAATATAACCCATTTTTACAATAACACCTCCGGAAGGACAACCTCCATGTTCTTTGTACATTCCGTCGCCAACAAAACCGCCAATTTCTATATTGTTTGCTTTATCGTCTAACAAATAATTAATTCTTTCACGAGCTGTCATTTTACCTTCTCCGTGTAATTTATCGATACGTTTTTGTCCGCCACCAAGTTTAACTTGGGCAAATCGTCTCTTTAAATCAGAAATTAATAATTTATTATGGTCTTCGTTTTTATTGAATTCTAAATCCATTGTGTCGTTTAATTTTTTTGTAAAAATAGAGTGCTAAAATACAAAAATCATTTTTAACTATTGTCGCCAATTTTTATAAATGAAAAAAGAAAACAAACTTATGTTTGTTTTCTTTTTTCTGTAAAATATAAATCTATGTTTTTTTTTATTTTTTAGAATCGTTTACAAGTCGTTTTAAAATTGCCCATTGTTTAAGTGCATCTCTCGCTTCAACAGCGGGATAACCAAGCATAGTTTTTCCAGCTTCAATATCTCCAGTAACGCCAGAACCAGCACCAACTATTGCTCCATCTCCAATTTTTGTATGGTCTTTTATAGAAGCACTTCCGCCAATAATAACACCGTTTCCAAGAGTAACAGAGCCTGCTAAACCACTGTTTCCAGCCATAATACAAAAACGACCAAGTTTACTGTTGTGTCCAATTTGTACTAGATTGTCAATTTTACAACCATCACCAAGTACAGTTGAACTAAATTTACCTCTGTCTACACATGTGTTAGCTCCAATTTCTACTCCATTTCCAATAATTACATTTCCAATTTGTGGCACTTTAACCAATCCTTTTTCAGGACAAGGTCGAAATCCAAAACCATCAGCTCCAATAGTTGCATTTGGATGAATAATACAATCATTACCTATGTGGCAGCGTTCTCTAACGACTGTTCCAGACCAGATTGTTGTGTTTTTTCCAATGGTACATTCGTCAAGAATAGTAACATTTGGGTATAAGGTAGCGTTTTCTTTAATTTCAACTTTAGGGCCAACATAACATCCAGCTCCAATTTTTACACCATTACTAATTTTAGCAGTAGAATCAATAGTAGCCGTAGGATGAATGTCTACATGAAACAAAGGAGTAGGAGGTGCAAAAAGTTCCAATACTTGTGACATTGCTAAATCAGCATTTTTTACTTTAATAAAAGCTCTGTTTTCGCCAGGTTCTATAGAAATATTTTCATTAACTACTGCAACACATGCATTTGAAGTTGCCCAAAATTTTTCGTATTTTTTGTTTCCAATAAACGAAATTTCTGTATTTGAAGCTTCTTCAAGTTGCTCAGGAGCAGTTATATTCTGATTTGTATTTCCGGAAACAGTTCCTTTTAAAACGGCATTTATTTCTTGTAGACTATATGTTTTCATAGATTTAGGTTAAATAATTGGGGTGTTTTTTCAAATTACGTGTTTTTGTTTTGAAATCTATAATATTTTAACCAAAAACATAAAAATATATTTTTGGTTAGTATTACTTAATAAATAACACTAACCAAGAATATTAGCTATTTTGAAAAGTTGTATTTAAAATTTACAGAAATATTATTATATTTTAAATTGTAAATAGAAGTGTCATTTGTATTAAATAATTGTTGTGGAGTAAAATAATTAATGGACAAAGAACCTTTGCCATAAGAAAATCCAGCACCTAATTTAATATTAAAAGTTGAGCCATCAAGAATAATGTCTCCACTTTCTTCAAAATCTATTTCCCCTGTTATAAAACTAATGTTAAGCCCAAGGTCTAAATGTAATTTAAAATTATCATTTAAATACATATAATGTCTTCCACCAATTGGAGTTTGAATGTAGTTGATTTTTGCACTTACATCTTGCTCGTGAAAAGTTCCAAAAAACTCCCTAGATTTTAGGTGTGCAGAAGAAGAATAGCTATTATAACTAGGCTCAATAAAAGCTGCCCATTTATTGTTATAAAAAGGGAATACTAATTCTAATTCAACTCCAAATCCAAAATTTGTAGAATTATCAAATTTATTTGACCTATAGGGGTCATTATTTAAATTTAAGTCTAAATTATTATTGTTTAAGATCGCTACTCCATACAAATTAAATTTTCCTTTTCTGTCTTTTTTATATATTGTATATTCTGAATTACTTGCTTTATTATATAAAATAAAATAGTCTTTTAATTCTGATTCTGTATATTTTAATTTTGTAATTTGACTTCTTGTTTCTTCCCCAAAACTTAAATCTTCAAAAAGTTGTTTTTTATATTCGATGTTTTCAATTACAGCTGTATTTACTTGTGAGTCAGATGAAGATCTCGTCATTTTTATGTAATCCTCTGCGCTAAGAATATGTTTTTTATAGGCTAATTGTTTAATATTTAATCCTTCTTTTGAATAGAAAAATTTGTCACTACTAAATTTATATAGACTAGCTTTCCCTTCAATTATTACTTGTAACATTAGAGTTTCATATGTGTAAGTAAACTCCTTACTATTTGAAAGAGTTCCTAAATTATTTGATGAATGATCTATAGCAACATCAAATTTTTTGAATTTTGTAAAATTTATAATTTCAAATTCACTAATAGATGTTATATCAATCAATTGTGAATCTGATATTTCGGTTTCTTTAAAGCTAATCTCTGAGGGGCTATTTTTCCAATCTCTATTTTTTATATAACCTTCTATTTTTAAGCCTTTATTATTAATGTAATATCCTTTTTCATAATTTGTTTGACTATTTCCAATAATTGAAAGTAAAAGAAATAAGAGCGTAAGTTGTTTTTTCATTTGTTTTTATAAAGTTTGATTAATTATTCTTCGTTTTTTTGTCCCATCAGCATTAAATATGCTTTTAAAAACTGGTCAATTTCTCCATTCATAACTCCATCTACATCACTAGTTTCGGCACCAGTTCTTACATCTTTCACCAGTTTATATGGTTGCATTACATAATTCCTAATTTGAGAACCCCATTCAATCTTCATTTTACCTGCTTCAATATCGTTTCGCTGCTCTAATTGTTTTTTTAATTCAATTTCATATAACTGCGATTTTAACATTTGCATCGCTCTGTTTCTGTTATCGTGTTGCGAACGCGTTTCAGAGCATTGGATTTGAATTCCAGAAGGTTTATGAACCAATTGAACTTTAGTTTCTACTTTATTTACATTTTGACCACCAGCCCCACTAGAGCGAGCCGTTGTAATCTCAATATCTGCTGGATTTATTTCAATTTCGATTGTATCATCCACTAAAGGATAAACATATACAGAAGCAAAAGAAGTATGACGTTTTGCATTGCTATCAAAAGGGGAAATTCGTACTAATCTATGTACTCCATTTTCTCCTTTTAAATAACCAAAAGAAAAATCGCCTTCAATTTCAAGCGTTACGGTTTTAATACCTGCAACATCTCCTTCTTGGTAATTTAATTCTTTAATTTTATAACCTTGTTTTTCTGCCCACATCATATACATGCGCATAAGCATAGCTGCCCAGTCGCAACTTTCTGTTCCACCAGCACCAGCAGTAATTTGAAGTACAGCACTTAAACTGTCGCCTTCATCAGAAAGCATATTTCTAAATTCTATATCTTCGAGATGTAAAATGGTTTTATGGTAAAGATTTTCAACTTCTTCTTCAGAAATATCTCCATCTTTTAAAAATTCCATCATTATTTTAAGTTCTTCTACGTTTTCGTTAGCTTTATTGAAATCTTCTACCCATTTCTTCTTTGTACGGAGAGTTCTAACAATAGATTCAGCCTCCTTTGCATTGTTCCAAAAGTCTGGTGCAAAAGTTTTTTCTTCTTCGTTGGTAATTTCTATTAATTTTTTATCGATGTCAAAGATAAAGTCTTAACCCACCTATACGACCTATAATATCCTTAATTTGTTCTGTAGTTACCATAATTATTGTAATTTTGTCTTACAAAAATAGACATTCCTTTATTATTATGGAAATAAATTTAATAAGTGATACTGTAACAAAGCCGTCTCCTGAGATGCTAACTACAATGTTTAATGCAGAAGTAGGGGACGATGTTTTTAAACAAGACCCGACTGTAAACGCTTTAGAAGCAAAAGTGGCCGATTTATTTGGCATGGAAGCAGCCCTTTTTTTTCCATCGGGAACGATGGCAAACCAAGCTGCTATACGTTTACATACAAGACCTGGGGATGAAGTAATTTGTGATAAATGGTCGCATATTTTTTTATATGAAGGTGGAGGAGTAGCTGCAAATAGTGGTGTTTCTTGCCATTTAGTTAATGGAGATAGAGGGATGATTACCCCAGAATTAGTAAAAAGCGTTATTAGTGATCCTAACTTTTATCATGCGCCCTTAACAAGAATGGTAAGTATTGAAAATACTACTAATAAAGGTGGAGGTGCTTGTTATGAAATGGATAATTTAAAAGCGATTAAAGAAGTTTGTATTCAAAATAACTTGATTTATCATTTAGATGGCGCAAGATTATGGAATGCATTGGTAGCCAAAAAACAAGATCCTAAAGAATATGGTAAATTATTTGATACTATTTCGGTTTGTTTGTCTAAAGGATTAGGCGCGCCAGTTGGTTCGGTTTTATTAGGTACAAAAGCACATATTGATAGAGCAATTCGTGTTCGTAAATTATTTGGAGGTAATATGCGTCAGGCTGGTTATTTAGCTGCTGCCGGAATTTATGCTTTAGATAATAATATAAATCGTTTGGAACAAGATCATAGAAAAGCAAAAGAACTTGCAGCTTTATTAAAAACGATGCCTTGGGTGGAAAAAGTAGAAGAAGTAGAAACTAATATTTTAATTTTTCAGTTGAAGAAACATATTGATGAACCTAAATTTATGCACTTATTAAAACAAAAAAATATTTTGATAAGTTCTATGGGACAAGGGAAATTAAGAATGGTTACGCATTTAGACTATAAAGAGGTAATGCATACATACGTATTGGAAACTTTAGCAAAAATAATAGTATAAAAAAAAGGCAACTAATTTAGTTGCCTTTTTTTTATTTGAACATATCTAAACCTGGTATATTTGGCATACCTTCTTGGGCTACAGCGGCTAACTCCGTTTCATTTACATTAGTAGCTCTTTCAATTGCTTTATTTAAAACGGTTATTAGATAATCTTCAAGCATTTCTTTATCTTCTAACAAGCTTTCCTCAATATAAATATTTTTTATTTTTCTATTTGCAGTTAAAGTTACTTTTAAAAGATTGTCATTGCTATTCTTATCAATCAAAACAGTATCTAATCGCTTTTTTGTTTCTTCAACCTTTTGTTGGGTTTCTTTCATTTTACCCATCATTCCCATTAAATCTCCAAACATAATTATTTAATTTTTTTATTCGTACAAAAATACTAAATTAGCTATTAAATTCAAATGAATAACTTCATGAAAAATTATACCTATTTAGTTTTATTTTCTCTTATTTTTGCAACATCTTGTAAAGAAAAAAAAGTAGAAATGAACGAAGAAATTAAAGCCCCAATTGCTAAAATAATTCCACATAATCTTGAGAAACATGGAGAGGTTAGAGTAGATAATTATTTTTGGTTAAATGATAGAGAAGATAAAGAAGTAATTGATTACTTGAATAAGGAAAATGAGTATTATCAGAAGATGACTGCTCATACAAAAAAACTTCAAGAAGATTTATTTACTGAAATGAAATCTCGTATAAAAGAAGACGATTCTTCAGTTCCATATTTTTATAACGGATATTTCTATATTACCCGATTTGAAACGGGAAAAGATTACCCAATATATTCAAGAAAAAAAGGATCGTTAGATGCCAAAGAAGAAATAATGTTTGATTGTAATGAAATGGCAAAAGGACATTCTTATTTTAATCTTAGCGGTATAAATGTTAGTGAGGATAATAAATACGCCGCTTTTGGATTAGATTTAGTTTCTAGAAGACAATATACCATTCAAATTAAAAATTTGCAAACAGGTGAAATATCATCTGAAAAAATTGAAAATACATCAGGAGGTTCTACTTGGGCGAGTGATAATAAAACATTGTTTTACACTCTTAAAGATGCTAAAACACTTCGTTCAGATAAAATTTACAAGCATAAACTAGGTGAGTCTACTACTAAGGATAAGTTAGTTTATCATGAAAAAGACGATACTTTTTACACATTTGTATATAAAGAAAAATCAAAAAAATACTTAGTGATAGGTTCTACGAGTACTTTAACTTCAGAATTTCAGATTCTTGAGTCTAAAAATCCAGATGGAAAATTTAGATATTTTCAAGAACGAGTGAGAGGTTTAGAATATTCAATAAGTCATTATGGCGATAGTTTTTATGTTGTTACAAATAAAGATAAGGCTACGAACTTTAAATTAATGAAAACATCTGAAAATACAACTTCTAAAGAAAATTGGGTAGATTTAATAGCTCATAGAGAAGATGTATTGTTTGAAGGTATAGATATTTTTAAAGATTACTTAGTTGTTGAAGAGCGTTCTAATGGATTAAATAGAATTCAAATTAGACCTTGGAATAATGACGATGCTTACTATCTACCATTTGAGAGTGAAACATACACAGTTTACACTACTACAAATGTAGATTTTGATACAAACATTTTGCGTTATGGATATCAAACATTAGCGACACCTTCTTCGGTGATTGACTTTAACATGGCTACAAAAGAAAAAACTGTTTTAAAAGAACAAGAAGTTTTAGGTGGAAAGTTTGATAAAAATAATTATGTAGAAGAAAGAGTTTGGGCTACTGCCGAAGATGGAACCAAAATTCCAATTTCAATGGTGTATAGAAAAGGAATGAAAAAGAATGGTTCGAACCCATTTTTACTTTATGCCTATGGTTCTTATGGTTCTACAATAGATCCTTATTTTTCAACAACAAGATTAAGTCTTTTAGATAGAGGTTTTATTTATGCAATTGCACACGTAAGAGGAGGTGAGTACCTTGGAAGAAAATGGTATGAAGACGGAAAGTTACTTAAAAAGAAAAATACTTTTACAGATTTTATCGATTGTTCTAAATATGTAATTAGAAAAGAATATACTTCCAAAACACATTTATATGCTGAAGGAGGTTCTGCCGGAGGATTATTGATGGGAGCAATTGTAAACATGGCTCCAGAATTATATAATGGAGTAATAGCTCAAGTTCCTTTTGTAGATGTTGTTACTACTATGTTGGATGATTCAATCCCTTTAACCACTGGAGAATATGACGAATGGGGAAATCCAAACGAAAAAGAATCTTATGATTACATGAAGTCTTACTCGCCATATGATAATGTTAAAGCGAATGCTTATCCAAATATGTACGTCTCAACAGGTTTACATGATTCACAAGTTCAATATTGGGAACCAGCAAAATGGGTTGCAAAGTTAAGAGCAATGAAAACAGATAAACATTTATTATTTTTAGATACTAACATGGAGGCTGGTCATGGAGGTGCTTCAGGAAGATTTGAAGCCCTTAAAGAAGTGGCTAAAGAATTTAGTTTTTTATTAGATTTAGAAAAAATTAAGGAGTAATTAAACTTTTTTTGTTAAATTTGCATGTTTTTGAGGTTAAAAAAGTAACGTATTTAGATCATGCCTCAACTAATAATTAGTTTTCTATGAAAGAAAAAATAAAGGCCTACAATAATATTTTAGAATTAATAGGTAACACACCACTTATAAAATTAAATAAAATTACAGATGGTTTATTAGGTAACTTTTATGCTAAAGTAGAAGCTTTTAATCCAGGGCATTCAACAAAAGATAGAATAGCATTATATATAATTGAAGAGGCTGAAAAAAGAGGAATCTTAAAACCGGGTGACACAATTATTGAAACCACTTCTGGGAATACTGGATTTAGTTTGGCAATGGTTAGTATTATAAAAGGCTACGATTGTATATTAGCAGTTAGTTCAAAATCATCGAAAGATAAAATTGATATGTTACGTACAATGGGAGCAAAGGTTTATGTTTGCCCTGCAAATGTTTCTGCTGATGATGATCGTTCGTATTATAATGTAGCAAAAAGATTACATGAAGAAACTAAAGGTTCGGTTTATATAAATCAATATTTTAATGAATTGAATGTTGATGCACATTATAATTCAACTGGTCCTGAGATTTGGGAACAAACAGCTGGTTTAATTACGCATTTAGTTGCATGTAGTGGAACAGGTGGAACTATTTCAGGAACTGCTAAGTTTTTAAAAGAACAAAATCCAAATATTAAAGTTTTAGGAGTTGATGCTTATGGTTCTGTTTTAAAGAAATATCATGAAACTAAAGAATTTGACAATGATGAAATTTATCCATATAGAATTGAAGGTTTAGGAAAAAATTTAATACCAACTGCAACCGATTTTGATATTATTGATGACTTTATCAAAGTAACCGATGAAGAAAGTGCTCATACAGCAAGAGAATTGGCTAGAAGAGAAGGTTTGTTCGTTGGATATACTTCTGGAGCTGCACTTCAAGCAGTTAAACAATATGCAGAAGCGGGTACATTTGATGAAAATAGTAACGTAGTTGTTATTTTTCCAGATCATGGTTCACGATACATGAGCAAAGTGTTTAGTGATGAGTGGATGAGTGAACAAGGTTTCTTTGATACAAAGAATCAAGAAGAAGCACAGAAAATAGAAATTATAAAATAATATTATTTTATATTCATAAAAAAAGCACCCATTGGGTGCTTTTTTTATGAATATACTTTTGTTAATTAATCTTTAATTATTTGTATTGTTTTTTGTGTTGTTTCATTTTCTAAAACAACTAAATACATTCCGTTTGATAAAGTTGACAAATCAACTTCATTTTGATTTTGTAAAACATCTAGTTTCTTAACATCAATTAATTGCCCCATAGTATTATAAATACTTAATTTAGATAAATTTATATTGGTTAACATTAATTTATCTTTAACAGGGTTTGGGTAATATGAGAAATTAGCAAAATCAATTTCTTGGGCACTTAAAGTGGTATTTATAATAAACTGATAAGGTGTTTGATAATTAGTACTTGTTGGGTTAGTACTTGAAATTTTTAAGAAATAATCTCCAGGAGCTAAAACTCTTGTAAAATCTAAAGTTGCTCCACTATTATTTTGAGTTGCTCCAATAGGAGTACCTAAGTTATTTAGAATAGTTGCATTCATTGATGTTGTAGCAATACTACTTATTGATACAATTGCATTAATATTAGAAGTTACGGTAAATTTATAAAAATCATCGTCAATTGTAGTTCCAGATGCTTGAACTGTTGTATAACCAATGTAATTTTTATTTGTTTGAATTTTATAAGCTAATTCTTTAAAGTTAGGCTCATCTAATCCTTGCATTACATAAGAATACTGACTAGGTAAAGCAGTATGGTTTTCAATTCCAAGAGAAGTGTAATAGAAATATTTTATTGGATAAGTTAAACCTGTTCCGGTAGAATAGTTGCCTAAAGTTCCAGCAGTTTCAGTTACAATTCCATCTGACGATGATCCGTTTATTCTACCTAAAACACTTGAAAAATCGATTAAGTTATCTATAGGTTTTTGGTTTAGTCCAACTATAGTGTTTCCAATTGATCCATTACAGTTTACATCATAATTCCAATAATCGGCAGTCCAATAATGTTCGTTCATATTATTTGCATCATTTATTTCAATGCCTCCAAACAAAAATCTACTCGGCTCTCCACTATAGTAATACGTAATTTTTAAATCTCTTAACGCTTCAGAGTGTGTTTCTGTTCCTGTAGCCCATGAAAAAGGTATATCGCTAGCATTACTACCACCATGTGGAGTTCCTAGTGTTAAAAATTTTGCTACATGATGTTGACCATCAGCTTGCCAGTTATAAGAGTTTTGAATATACTCTCTTGAAGCCAATCCTCCCATACTATGTCCAACAAGAATTACTTTATCTTTTCCTGTAAGTGCTAAAACACGTTCTACAGCTTTTTTTACAGCTACTCCTTGTTTAGTTACAGCCGATTGATTACTATAAACAGAAGTACCTATTGATCCATTTATATTTACATCAAAATTTACATAATAGTAATCCCCATTTTGAATTGTTGTTGTTTCAAATGCTGCTATATCAGCACCAGATGTAGGATAGAAGTTTTTATTTGCAAGACCATGGTTACCGTCTGCACTTAAGCAAAAGTCAAATCTACCTCCAAAAACATATCCATATTGAGAATCTAGATAATTAGAAGTTGTGTTCCATGTTTCAGAACTTGAATTTAATCCATGTATAAAAATAATAGGATAAGGAAGTTTGCTTTCGTAAACTATATTTTGATTGTCTAAAACTGGGCTTTTTAAAAGAGTAACTAATGTATCATTTGAAAAATCTAAAAACTCAAATTCAGAATTTCTTGGTTTAAATTGTTCGTCTTGTGCAGCAGCAAAAGTGAATGTAAATAGAAACGATAAAACGTAAAAAGTAGTTTTTTTCATAAAAATTTATTTAGTATTTACTGCGCAATATATAAATAATTTGTTAAAATTTTTATATTTTCTAATTTTTATTATGCATACATAGTAAAGTCTTCTTATTTGTCAATAGATCCAAGTACTCTTTTCATAAAGTCATTAAGAGCAGTTTTCTTATCAGCGCCATCTTTTATCATTTTATGTACCTCAAGTGCTCCATACATATTAGATATAAGTTCTCCAATGACATCTAACTCTTCATCTTTTAAAGAAGAAATTTCTGTTAAGTTTTCCAAAACCTCAATAGTTTCAATTAAATAATCTTGATCGTTATCTTCTATAAATTGAGTTAGTTGTTTAATTACAGGTATTTTCATTTTAGATTTTTAGATTTGTTAGATTTGTAGACTTCTTAGAAAATCTAGAAGATTAGAAAGTTAGATGTCTAATTATAAGTCTAAAGTTCTAAGTTGTCTAGGCAGCCTGGAATTAAATTACTTCATTAACTAATTCTGCTAAAACTTCTACTTTATTAGTTTGTGTTTGATTAACCAAAACACCATTTTTAAAAGTAGCAAATGTTGGTAAGTTATCTACTGTAGCTAGTTTTCTAGATTCTGGAAATTTTTCAGCATCAACCATTAAAAAAGGAATGGTTTCGTTTTCTGAAGCCATTTTTTTAAATTTTGGTTTCATAATTCTGCAATTTCCACACCAAGTTGCTGAAAATTGTACAACAACAGTTTCGTTTTGAGCAATTACTTCTGCTAAATTATCTTGTTCTATTTCTGTAAACATTTTTTTAAATTTAAAAAGAAACGACAATATCAAGCTTCAATTAATTGATTTTTGACATTGCCGTTAAACTTTGTTGTTTATTAGTTAGATGCTAAATAAGCAGCAGTACTTAATCTGTCTGCACTCATAGCTTCTTTTCCTTCTTCCCAGTTTGCAGGACAAACTTCTCCTTTAGTTTGAACATGTGTGTAAGCATCTACTAAACGTAAATATTCACTTACATTTCTACCTAATGGCATATCGTTTACACTTTCGTGGAAAATTTTTCCGTCTTCATCAACTAAATAAGTCGCTCTATAAGTAACGTTTGATCCTACTAATAATTCATCTTCATAATCTTCGTCAAAATCAACTTCAACGTCTAAAATACCTAAAGCAGAAGATAAGTTACGAGCTGTATCAGCTAATAATGGGTAAGTTACACCTTCAATTCCGCCATTATCTTTTGCAGTATTCAACCATGCAAAGTGTACTTCGTTTGTATCGCATGAAGCTCCAATTACCATTGTATTTCTTTTTTCAAATTCACCTAAAGCTGCTTGAAAAGCGTGTAGTTCTGTAGGGCAAACAAAAGTAAAATCTTTTGGGTACCAAAATAAAAGTACTTTTTTCTTGTTTTTAACCGCTTCTTCTAAAACGTTAATTCTTAAGTTATCTCCCATTTCTGAGATTGCATCTACTGTAATGTTTGGGAACTTTCTTCCTACTAATGACATATTTTTCTAGTTTTAATTTATTAAATTTTACAGTGCAAAAATACGCTTAATATGATGATTCTAAAATGATATTAATCATATTTAATCATGCAGTAATAGTTTTTATCTATAATGTCTTTTAATAGCAAAAACGCCCCATTTACGAGACGTTTTTGCTATTAATTATAAGCTATGTTTTATTTTAAATCGAAACGATCTGCATTCATAACTTTTGACCAAGCTTTTACAAAATCATGCACAAATTTTTCTTTAGAATCATCTTGAGCATATAATTCAGCATAAGCTCGTAAAATAGAATTTGAACCAAAAACCAAATCAACACGAGATGCAGTCCATTTTGTGGTTCCTGTTTTTCTTTCCACTATATCATATGAGTTTTGTCCAGTTGGCTTCCAAGTGTAATTCATGTCTGTTAGATTCACAAAGAAATCATTAGTAAGACTTCCAACTTTATCTGTGAAAACACCGTGCTTTGTACCATCATAATTTGTGCCTAAAACACGCATTCCGCCTAATAAAACTGTCATTTCTGGAGCGGTTAATCCCATTAGATGTGCTCTGTCTAGTAATAATTCTTCTGGTTTAACAGCAAAATCCTTTTTTAAATAATTTCTAAAAGCATCGTGTGTTGGCTCTAAATCTGCAAATGATTCTGAATCCGTCATATCTTTAGTTGCATCGCCTCGTCCTGAATGGAAAGGTACTTTTATATTTACACCAGCTTTGTGTGCTGCTTTTTCTACTGCTGCAGTTCCTCCTAAAACAATTAAATCTGCAATACTAACCTTTTTAGATAATCCCGATTGAATCTCGGTTAGTGTATTTAAAACTTTTTGTAAACGTTCTGGTTCGTTTCCTGACCAATCTTTTTGTGGAGCTAATCTTATTCTTGCACCATTTGCCCCACCTCTAAAATCAGAACCTCTAAAAGTTCTAGCGCTGTCCCAAGCTGTATTGATTAATTCAGCATCAGATAATCCACTGTTTAATAATTTTGTTTTTAAATCTTCTATTTCAGTATCAGATAAAGTATAATCAACAGTTGGAATAGGATCTTGCCAAATCAAATCTTCTTTTGGAGCATCAGCGCCCAAATATTTTTCTTTTGGACCTAAATCTCTGTGAGTTAATTTAAACCATGCTCTTGCAAATACATCTTCAAAATAAGCCTGATCTTTATGAAAACGCTCGGAAATTTTTCGATATTCAGGATCCATTTTCATTGCCATATCAGCATCTGTCATAATTGGATTATTTCTTTTTGAAGTATCAAAAGCGTCTATTGGTTTGTCTTCTTCGCTAATATTTATAGGCTCCCATTGCCAAGCTCCTGCTGGACTTTTCTTTAGCTCCCAATCATATTTCATTAAAAGATGAAAATAACCATTATCCCAACGAGTGGGTTCAGTTGTCCAAGAACCTTCAAGGCCACTAGTTATAGTGTCTGAAGCATTTCCATTTCCTTTAGGGTTCATCCAACCAAAACCTTGATTTTCAATTTCTCCTGCTTCTGGTTCTCTTCCTAACTTGGATGCATCTCCGTTACCGTGGGCTTTTCCTACTGTATGACCACCCGCAGTTAAAGCAACCGTTTCTTCATCATTCATTGCCATACGTTTAAAAGTAGTTCTCACATCCATAGCAGTTTTTAAAGGATCAGGATTTCCATCGACTCCTTCTGGGTTTACATAAATTAAACCCATGTGAACTGCGGCTAAAGGCATGTCTAAAGATTCTCTGTTTTCAACATCTGTATATCTGTTTTTTGTAGGAGCTAACCATTCTTTTTCGGCACCCCAATAAATATCTTTTTCAGGATGCCAAATGTCTTCTCTTCCTCCAGCAAATCCAAAAGTTTTAAAGCCCATTGACTCATAAGCCATATTTCCTGCCAAAATCATTAAATCGGCCCATGAAATTTTGTTTCCATATTTTTTCTTTATTGGCCAAAGTAATCTTCTTCCTTTATCTAAATTTCCATTATCAGGCCAACTATTTAAAGGAGCAAATCTTTGATTTCCGGTATTGCTTCCTCCACGTCCATCAGATACTCTATATGTTCCAGCTGCATGCCAAGCTAATCGAATCATTAATCCTCCATAATGACCCCAATCTGCAGGCCACCAATCTTGACTGTCGGTCATTAATTTTTTTAAATCACTTTTTAAAGCTTCTAAATCTAATTTTTTAAATTCTTCTGCATAATTGAATTCTTCGCCTAGGGGATTAGTTTTAGTATCATGCTGATGAAGTATGTCTAAATTTAAATTTTCTGGCCACCAATCTTGATTTATTGTTGGCGGTTTTATATTGTCTTCTTTTTGGTGAAAAGGGCATTTACTAATGTTGTTAGAATGTTCCATAAATTTTAGTATTTGTTTTTATTTGTATGTTGTTGATTTTTAGTTTTATAAATTTACAAATAAAAAAACCATTACTTAATTTAAGTAATGGTTAGTTTTTATATTAAAATAGATTTTTTCTATTTAAAAGTTATTTTTTGATATCTGAAACTAATTTTTTTATTTTAATGTTAAATGCTGCAAAAATCAATGTCATTACTGGACTTAATAAGTTAAAAAAGGCATAAGGTAAATAATCAAAAGTATCAACACCTAATGTTCCAGATTGATAAGCTCCACATGTATTCCATGGGATTAATACTGATGTAACTGTTCCTGAGTCTTCTAAAGTTCTACTTAAATTTTCGGGTGCTAAACCTTTATCTTCATATGCTTTTTTAAACATTTTTCCTGGTACAACAATTGCAAGATATTGATCAGACGCTGTAATATTCAACGCTAAACAACTTCCGACAGTTGAAGCAAATAACCCAAAAGTAGATTTTGCCATGCTTAATAAGGTTTGACTAATACGAGCCAAAGCGCCAATTGCATCCATAATTCCACCAAAAACCATGGCACATAATATTAACCATATTGTTCCTAGCATTTTTTGCATTCCTCCAGATTTAAAAAGATCAGCTAAATTTTCGTTATCAGTAGGAATAACAGATTCAACCGTTATTGCATTTAAAATTCCTTTATAAGCATTGGCAAAATTCATAGTTTTTTCGCCTGAAAGCATTAGAACAAGTTCAGGTTGAAAAATTAATGCAAAAACAGCAGCTAATAATGTTCCAATAAATAAAGCAATTAAAGGTTCTGTCTTTTTGACAATTAATCCAATTACTACAACAGGAACTAAAAATAACCAAGGTGTAATATGAAATGCTTTTTGAATATCGGCTAATAAAGCAGAAGAATCTGCAACACCATTAGTTTCAACTGTTAATCCTAAAATAATAAATATAATTAAAGAAACTATATAAGTAGGAACAGTCGTTAATGTCATGTATTTAATATGTGTAAATAAGTCGGTTCCAGCCATTGCAGGTGCTAAATTTGTTGTGTCAGACATTGGAGAAAGTTTATCACCAAAATAAGCTCCAGAAATTACAGCTCCAGCTACCATTCCTAATGGAAATCCTAAAGTTCCTCCAATACCAATTAAGGCGATACCAACAGTTGCCGAAGTTGTCCATGAACTTCCTGTTGCTATAGATATAACCGAACATATTATTACAGTAGCAGGTAAAAAAATGGCAGGACTTAATATTTGTAGTCCATAATAAATCATAGAAGGAATAATTCCGCTTACCAACCAAGTTCCTGCTAAAGCACCAACCATTAAAAGAATTAAAATTGCGCCAGCTGTAGATTTTATGTTTTCTGCAACTTCATCAATCATTTTTTGAAAGGAAACTTTATTAAATATACCTATAATTGCTGCTACTGCTGCACCCATTAATAATATAAATTGATTACTTCCACCTAATGCATCATCTCCAAAAATGTAAACATTATAACCTAACATTATTACTAATGCAATTACAGGAATTAAAGCTTCCCAAATATTTAACTCTTTATTTTTATTAATATGTGTATCCATTTATTTATTTTTTTGAAGACGCAATATAAAAAAAAAAATCCGCTTAAGAATTTCTTAAACGGACTTTATTGGTAAGATATATATTAAAGAATATTCAATTCTTTCATACATTGATTCATCATTTGATACGTTCTATCAATATCATTGTCTAAGCCTATTGAAAAACGAATTAATCCATCGGTTAATCCCATTTCAACTTGCTCTTCCATTGGAATTTCAGATGAAGTAGAAGAACCAGGAGCACTAAATAATGTTTTGTAAAAACCTAAACTTACTGCTAAATAACCTAAGTTACGTTCTTGCATTAACTCCATTAAAGCATTTGCTTTGTCTAAACTTCCTACATCAACAGTCATCATTCCTCCAAAACCATATTCTGGGTTAATCATTGTAGAATATATTTTATGACTTGGGTGACTTTTTAATCCTGGGTAAACCGTTTTTAAACCGTCTTTTTCAAATTTATCCGCTAAATAAGCAGCATTATGACTGTGTTGTTTAATACGTAAATGTAAAGTTCTTAAATTCTTCATTACCGAAGCAGAACGCATACTATCCATTGTTGGTCCTAAAAGCATACTCGCTCCAGAATTTACATTTTTCAAGTCGTTAATAAACTCTTGAGAAGCACAAACTACACCTCCAACAGTATCGCTACTTCCGTTGATGTATTTTGTTAAGGAATGAATAACGATATCAGCACCAAATTTAATTGGAGAAACAGATAAAGGTGAAAAAGTATTATCAACAACTAATTTAAGATTGTGTTTTTTAGCAATTTTAGAAAGTCCAGCTAAATCAGCAACTTCTAATAAAGGATTACTTACTGTTTCGCAGTACAAAACTTTAGTATTAGGCGTAATTGCAGCTTCTACAATATCTAATTTAGTAATATCTACAAAAGCAGTTTGAACTCCCATTCTTGGAGCAAAATTCTTTAAAAAGGCATAAGTTCCACCATAAATAGTTCTACTAGAAACAACATGGTCTCCGTTTCCACACAATTGTAATAAAGTAGGAGTAATTGCTCCCATTCCGGATGCTGCAACATTTGCAGTTTCTGTACCTTCCATTGCAGCAAGTGCTCTGTCTAAATATAAATTACTTGGAGAAGAGTGACGAGAATATAAATAACAACCTTCTGCATTTCCTTCGAAAGTATCGAACATTGTTTTTGCAGAAAGGAATGTGTAAGTTGAAGAATCTGATATAGAAGGATTAACTCCTCCAAATTCACCAAAGTATTGTAAATCTTGAATATTGTCAGCTGGGTTGAATTTGCTCATAATAGTTTGTGTGTTTTTTTATAAATTTTTATTACATCAAATATCAAAAATGTTAATATCAAAATCAAGTGTTTTTATGTAATTACAGTTTTTAAATCCAAATAAATTCAAATAAATAGATTTATTTTCTTTAAATTTTGTAAATTTGAACTTCAATAAAAATTTTTTGCAAGATGAAATTAGATGCAATTGATAAGAAGCTTTTGGAAATGCTTCAAAAGGATACTAAAAAAACTACAAAAGAACTTTCTGATAAGTTAAATCTTTCAGTTACAGCTGTATATGAAAGAGTTAAAAAGTTAGAACGTGAAGGTGTTATTAAAAATTACATCGCTTTATTAGATAGGTCAAAAGTAAGTAAAAATTTTGTTGTTTTTTGTCATGTTAAGCTTACACAACATAATATCGACTTAATAAAGCATTTTGAAAAGCAAATTATGAAGTTAGATGAAGTTTTAGAATGTTTTCATGTAAGTGGTGATTATGATTATATTTTAAAAATATTTGTGGAAGATATGGAAGCTTACCGTGAATTTATGGTAACAAAATTAACAACTATTAAAGACATTGGTAGTACACACAGTACTTTCATGATTGGAGAAGTAAAAAATACAACTGCATTTAAATTAAGTTAGTACGAATTGTATTTTTATAGAAATTACTAATTCGTTTAAACAAAAATTCTTATTTTTGCACTTGCAAATAAACACACAAAACATATATTATGAGTCAATTTGATGTTACTATTATAGGTTCTGGTCCTGGAGGATATGTATCAGCTATTCGTTGTGCACAACTAGGGTTAAAAACTGCTATTATTGAAAAATATTCTACTTTAGGAGGAACATGTTTAAATGTAGGATGTATTCCTTCAAAAGCAATGTTAGCTTCTTCGCATCATTATGATGAAATGAAACATTTTGCAGATCACGGAATTGAAGTTTCTGGAGATGTAAAAGTGAATCTTGAAAAGATGGTTGCTCGTAAGCAAGGAATTGTAGATCAAACTTCTGGTGGAGTAAAATTCTTAATGGATAAAAACAAAATTACTGTTTTTGAAGGTATTGGTTCTTTCGAAAGCGCTACTTCTGTTAAAGTAACTAAAAAAGACGGTTCATCTGAAATTATTGAATCTAAAAATATCATTATTGCTACAGGTTCAAAACCTTCTAGCTTACCATTTATTACTTTAGATAAAGAAAGAGTAATTACTTCTACTGAAGCATTAAAATTACCAGAAGTTCCTAAACATTTTGTAATTATTGGTGGTGGAGTTATTGGAATCGAACTTGGACAAGTTTATTTACGTTTAGGAGCGCAAGTTTCTGTAGTAGAATATATGGATAGAATTATTCCAGGAATGGACAGTTCATTATCTAAAGAATTAACAAAAGTATTAAAGAAACAAGGAATGAAATTCTATGTTTCTCATAAAGTACAATCTGTTGAAAGAAAAGGAAAAGTAGTTACTGTTCAAGCAGAAGATAAAAAAGGACAAATTGTTACTTTAGAAGGAGATTACGCTTTAGTTTCAGTTGGTCGTCGTCCATATACAGCTGGATTAAACGCGGACAAAGCAGGTGTAAAAATTACGGACAGAGGAATGGTTGAAGTAAACGATCATTTACAAACAAATATTCCAAATATTTATGCAATTGGTGATGTTGTTCGTGGAGCAATGTTAGCGCATAAAGCGGAAGAAGAAGGAGCAATGGTTGCTGAAATTTTAGCAGGTCAAAAACCGCATATTGATTATAACTTAATTCCTGGTGTTGTTTACACTTGGCCAGAAGTTGCTGCTGTTGGACAAACAGAAGAACAATTAAAAGAAGCAGGTATTGCTTACAAAGCGGGAAGTTTTCCTTTCAAAGCATTAGGTAGAGCAAGAGCAAGTAGTGATTTAGACGGATTTGTAAAAATATTAGCTGATGCAAAAACAGATGAAGTATTAGGAGTTCACATGATTGGTGCTCGTTGTGCAGATTTAATTGCTGAAGCTGTTGTAGCTATGGAATTTAGAGCAAGTGCTGAAGATATTTCAAGAATGTCTCATGCACATCCTACATTTGCGGAAGCTATCAAGGAAGCGGCATTAGCAGCAACTGATAATAGAGCATTACACGTATAAAATAAAGTTCATATAATTTTAAAAGCCCGTTTTATTAACGGGCTTTTTTATTGTATTTTTGAGCATCAAATAAAAACCATTGAGAACGTCTATTTTTAAACATATTTCCAATACTAAAGAATTTAAAACGCAATTACTCTATTGGTCTAACCAATTTAGAGAAGTAACTTTTTTAGATTCAAATGATTATAAACAAGATTATTCTAGCTACGATTTAATTGTTGCAGTTGAGGCTTTTACATCTATAAAAACGGATTATGTAAATGCATTTGAAGATTTACAACAATACCAATCCAATTCTAAAGATTGGTTGTTTGGATACTTATCTTATGATTTAAAAAACGATATTGAAGATTTAAAATCCAAAAAATTTGACGCTTTGGAATTTCCAGATGTTTATTTCTTTCAACCTAAAAAGTTGTTTTTATTGAAAGGGAATGAATTAGAAATTCAATATTTAAATATGGTTGATGATGAGGTTGATATTGATTTTATCGAAATTACATCAATAGAATTCTCCGATTTTTCGACTTTGCAAGAAATTAAAATTGAGCAACGCATTTCTAAAGAAAATTATATTTCGAAAGTTACAAAAGTGTTAGAATATATTCATAAAGGCGACATTTATGAAGCTAATTTTTGCATGGAATTTTTTGCAAAGGAAGCTGAAATTAACCCATTAGAAACATATAGTAAATTAAATAAAATTTCTGAACCACCATTTGCAGTTTATTTTAAAAACGACAAGCAATATTTACTTTCGGCTTCTCCAGAACGTTATTTGCGTAAAGAAGATACAAAAGTAATTTCTCAACCTATAAAAGGAACGGCAAAAAGAAGTTTAGATATAATTGAAGATGAGCAATTAAAAGTTGGACTTGGAGTTAATGAAAAAGAACGCTCTGAAAATATTATGATTGTCGATTTAGTTCGAAATGATTTATCGCATACGGCAATAAAAGGAAGTGTAAAAGTTGAAGAACTTTGTGGTTTGTATACGTTTAAACAAGTACATCAAATGATTTCTACAATTGTTTCGGAAGTAGATTTTATAACTTCACCTATTGAAATTTTACAAACTACTTTCCCAATGGGAAGCATGACTGGAGCTCCAAAAATTTCGGCAATGAAAATAATTGAAGAACTAGAAGAAACTAAACGCGGTTTATACAGTGGAGCAGTGGGTTATTTTACACCAAATGGCGATTTTGACTTTAATGTAGTAATTCGCAGTATTTTATATAATGCGAGTAATCAATATGTGTCTTTTTCTGTAGGAAGTGCCATTACATCATTATCCAATCCAGAAATGGAATATGAAGAGTGTTTGTTAAAAGCAAAAGCGATGTTTGAAGTGCTTCAATCCAAATAATTCTGTATTTTTGGCTATGCTTATTAAATTTAAACATCATTTAGAAAATAATTTCCTTCATTTAAAAGGAAAGAAGCTTCTTTTGGCAACAAGTGGCGGAATAGACAGTATCGTTTTAGTACATTTATTTCAACAATTGAAGTTCCAAATTGCAATTGCACATTGTAATTTTAATTTGCGGGCAAAGGAAAGTAATGCTGATGAAAATTTTGTAAAACAATTTGCGGAAGAAAATCAGATTCCTTTTTATACTAATTCGTTTCAAACAGAAGCATATGCAAATGAAAACAAATTATCAATTCAGTTAGCAGCTCGTAAATTGCGTTACGATTGGTTTAATGAAGTTTTAGTAAAAGAAAATTACGATTATATTACAACAGGTCATCATTTAGACGATCAAGTAGAAACCTTTTTAATCAATTTTACTCGTGGAACTGGTTTAGAAGGTTTAACCGGAATTCCGGCTCAAAATGATACAGTTATTCGTCCGTTATTACCTTTTTCAAGAGAAGAAATTGAAATTTTCGCTCAAGAAAATAATATTAAATGGAGAGAAGATAGCAGTAATTCTTCCAACAAATATTTACGAAATAAATTAAGACACGATATAGTTCCAATTTTAAAGGAATTGAATCCAAGTTTTTTAAATTCCTTTCAAAACACTTTAGAACATTTAAAGCAATCGAATGATTTGCTAAATGAAGCTTCCAATGAAGTCTATCAAAAAGTGATTAATTCAAATAATGATGTTGTTGAAATTGATTTGCCAAAGTTATTAGAATATAAAAATTACAAAGGTTATTTGTTCCAATGGTTGAAACCTTTTGGGTTTTCAGCTTGGGAAGATATTTATAATTTGGTGGAAGCGCAATCTGGTAAACAAGTTTTTTCAGAAACACATATTATTTTAAAAGATAGAGATAAATTGATTGTTTTTCCTAAAATTGAAAAAGTAGAAATTCAAGAATATTTTCTTAATGAAAATGAAAAAACTCTTAAAGTTCCCTTAAATATTTCCCTTTGTAAGGTAGATGACATTTCCAATACAACTAACAACGCTATATTTGTAGACGAAGATAAGGTTCAGTTTCCTTTAGTTATTAGAAAAAAGCAAGAAGGAGATTCTTTTTATCCTTCAGGAATAAATGGAAAAAAGAAGTTGAGTAAGTATTTTAAAGACGAAAAATATTCTCTTTTAGATAAAGAAAAACAGTGGCTTCTTACTTCTAATAATGACATTGTTTGGGTAATTGGTAAACGTGCCAACGAACAATTTTTAGCGAACGAAACAACACAGAATATAATAAAAATAGAAATTACAGAATGAAAAAATTAATTGCATTTTTAGTCCTTTTGTTTTCCTTTTCAGGGAATGCACAAATTTTAGATCCTGTAAAATGGACAACAAAAATTGTTCAAAAATCAAATACTGAATTTGAACTTGTTATGGACGCTGTAATAGATAAAGACTGGCATTTATACTCACAATTTACTCCAGATGGGGGTCCGCAACAATTAGAGTTTGAATTTAAAAATTCTAAAAACAACTTTATATTAGTTGGTAAGACTAAAGAAGGAGCTTATAAAAAAGTATACAATGATATTTTTGAAATAGATGAATACTACTTTTCAAATAAAGCACATTTTGTGCAATTGATTAAAGTTATCAATCCAAAATTAAAAGAAATAAAGGTAACATTAGCTGGTCAGGTTTGTATTGAAGGAAAGTGTATTCAAGAAGATGATAATTTTACTTTTAAGTTACCCGAAATTAAAATAGTTGAAAAAGTAGAAGAAGTTATAAAAGAGGAACATAATGAAGAAGTTGTTCCAATAGTAATCACTTCAAATGAAATAGATTCTGCTATAGCAAAAGAGGATATTAAACTTAAAAAAATAGATAATGCAACTGCAGAAGTAATTACAACTTCAGAAGAGCCAAAAGAAGAAAAGAAGGGCTTATTAAGTATCTTTATTCTTGCTTTTTTAGGTGGTTTTGCTGCGTTATTAACACCTTGTGTTTTTCCAATGATTCCAATGACTGTTAGTTTTTTTACAAAGCAAAGTAAAACTAAAGCGGAAGGAAAGAGGAATGCAATTTTATATGGTATTTCAATTATCTTAATCTATGTACTGCTAGGAACTTTAGTTACATGGGTATTTGGCGCAGATGCTTTAAACGCTTTATCAACTAATGTTTGGTTTAATATTATATTCTTTGCTTTATTAGTGTTTTTTGCAGCTTCATTTTTAGGAGCATTTGAAATTGTTTTACCTAATTCTTGGGCAAATAAAATTGATAGACAAGCAGATAGAGGTGGTTTTGTAGGTATTTTATTCATGGCTTTAGCCTTAGCAATTGTTTCATTTTCTTGTACAGGTCCAATTGTTGGAACTTTATTAGTTGAAGCAGCTTCAAAAGGAGGAATTGCTCCTATTGTAGGGATGTTAGGTTTTTCATCCGCATTAGCTTTGCCATTCATGTTATTTGCAATGTTTCCAGGTTGGATGAATTCTTTACCAAAATCGGGTGGTTGGTTAAATACTGTTAAAGTATCACTAGGTTTCTTAGAATTGGCATTAGCATTTAAATTTCTTTCAAACGCAGATTTAGTTTTACAAGCACATTGGTTAGAAAGAGAAATGTTTTTAGCTATTTGGATTGCAATATTTGGCGCATGGGCAATATATTTATTTGGTAAAATAACATTACCACATGACAGTCCATTATCGAGTATTTCGGTTGGAAGATTGTTTTTAGCAATTACAGTAAGTATTTTTACAATATATTTAATTCCAGGACTTTGGGGAGCGCCTTTGAAATTGATTTCTGGTTTTCCACCTCCAATGACGTATAGCGAGAGTCCTCATGGAGTTGGTAATTCACAAGGTGGAGGAGATGCAGTAAGTGCTTTACCAGAGCATGCACATAAAGGTCCACATGGAATTATAGCTTTTCATGATTATGAGGAAGGTTTAGCTTACGCAAAAGAAGTTGGTAAACCTATTTTATTAGATTTTACAGGATATGCTTGTGTAAATTGTAGAAAGATGGAAGACTTTGTTTGGTCTACATCAGATATATTACCAATTTTAAAAGAAGAGTTTGTTTTAATTTCTCTATACGTTGATTCTAAAGAAGAATTGTCAAATGAAGAAAAATATGTTTCTAAAGAGACAGGAAAAGAAATTGAAACTATTGGTAATAAATGGAGTGATTTTCAAATTACAAGATATAAGAATAATGCACAACCTTATTATATCATTTTAGATTCAGAAGGAAAAGATATTTCAAATCCTATAGGTTATACACCAGATATTGAAGAATATAAAGCTTGGCTTGAAGATGGAATTGAAAACTTTAAGAAATAAAAAAAATCCCAATCATTAGATTGGGATTTTTTTTGTTTTTATTGATTCATAGAAATTAAAAATTCCTCATTGTTTTTTGTTTTTCTAAAACGATCATGTATAAAGTCCATTGCTTCAACTGGGTTCATATCAGCAAGATACTTACGCATAATCCACATTCTTTGTACTGTGTTTTCGTCTAATAATAAATCGTCTCTACGTGTACTTGATGAAACTAAATCAATAGCAGGAAAAATACGTTTGTTTGCAATTTTTCGGTCTAATTGAAGCTCCATGTTACCTGTTCCTTTAAATTCTTCAAAAATAACTTCGTCCATTTTAGAACCTGTATCGGTTAAAGCAGTTGCAATAATACTTAATGACCCTCCGTTTTCTACATTACGAGCAGCTCCGAAGAAACGTTTTGGTTTTTGTAAAGCATTTGCATCGACACCACCACTTAATATTTTACCAGATGCTGGTTGAACTGTGTTATAAGCTCTAGCTAAACGTGTTATAGAATCTAATAAGATAACTACATCATGTCCACATTCTGTTAAACGTTTTGCTTTTTCTAAAACTATATTTGCAATTTTTACGTGTTCTTGAGGTTCACGGTCAAAAGTAGAAGCAATAACTTCCCCTTTAACATTTCTTTGCATATCGGTAACCTCTTCAGGTCTTTCATCAATAAGTAAAACAATTAAATATACCTCTGGATGGTTTGCAGCAATTGCATTTGCAATTTCCTTAAGCAACATTGTTTTACCTGTTTTAGGTTGGGCTACAATCATACCACGTTGCCCTTTTCCAATTGGAGAAAACAAATCGATAATACGTGTAGAAACAGTACTTTCTTTTTCTGCTATATTAAATTTTTCTTTAGGAAATATTGGAGTTAAATGTTCAAAAGAAATTCTATCTCTTACTTCCTGCGGATCGTGTCCGTTAATTTTGGATACTTTAATTAATGGAAAATATTTTTCTCCTTCTTTCGGAGGTCTAACCACACCTTTAACTGTATCTCCAGTTTTTAACCCAAATAAACGAACTTGAGATTGGGATAAGTAAATATCATCTGGAGACGATAAATAATTGTAATCTGATGAACGTAAAAAACCATAACCATCAGGCATCATTTCTAGAACTCCTTCACTTTCAATAATTCCATCAAATTCAAATTCTGGTTCTCTAAAACTTGGTTTAGTTCTCGTATTTGATTTTGGACGTGGAGTTGGAGTAGTGGTAGACGTTGAAGTTGAATCAGAAGTAATACTTTTCTTAAAACTAGGGTGGTTTGGGTTGTTTTGATTTGCCTTATGATTTGGATTTACACTTGGCGAAGTTTTATTTGTTTCTGTTGTAGAAACTACTTCTTCAACTTCTTTTACAACATTAGCTTCTTTTGTTTCAACTTTTGCATCCTCTTTTTTAGCTCTTGGCTTTTTGTCTAAAGCTTTTGCAGGCGAAATAACTTTTTCTTTTGTAGCTTCAACTACGTGCTCAATAGTTTTTTCTATTTTCAATTCCTTTATAACTTTTTCAGCTCTAACGACCTTTTTAGGAGCTACACGTGCTCTTTTTTCTTTTGGTTCAGGAGTGTCAGTTAAAATCAAATCAACTTTAACAGTTTCAGGGTTTGCAGCTTGTACGTCAAGTATTTGGTAAACTAGTTCGTCTTTTTTAAGCGTTCTATATTTTTTAACCTTAGCTACTTTAGCAATTTCTTGCAAATCAGAGAGTTTCATCTCTTTTAAGACTTCAATATCAAACATGGATAATTTTTGAATTATTTATTTAAGAATAATAAATTTTTGTGATAGGATTTTTTTGGGGTTGTAATCTATCATAGTATGAAGTACTTACGATAATACTATGCAATAATACGAATAAAATTGAATTAAACAATAGTTTTTTTATAAAAGAAAACATATTTTTGTGTTGTAATTATGTTTAAAAAATGATTCAAAGAATACAAAGCTTATTTTTAATATGTAGTATTATTATAACTGCAGTTTTGCCTTTTTTCTTTTCTTTATGGACGGAAGAAACTGAAACAGTTGTTTATTTTTATGATTCTATTTTATTTATGGCTTTTTTCGGATCTATATCTTTACTAGCACTAATTGCCTTATTTTTATTTAAAAACAGACAAACACAATTTGTTTTAAACAGATTGTCTATAATATTGAACTTTATTTTACTAGGATTTTTTGTTTTTCGAACACTAAACTTATCCGGAGAAATGCAAATTTCGATGAAGGGTATTGGGATGTTTCTTCCTACTATTTCTATCGTTTTACTTGTTTTGGCTAACAGAGCAATTAAAAAGGACGAAGATCTCGTAAAATCTGTGGATCGACTACGTTAAACCTACCATCTTAGTTTTATTAGTGCGTAGAAAAACCCGAAACGAAAGTTTCGGGTTTTTTGTTTTTCAATATTTTAGCATACTAAAATATTTATTTCTTCCCAATTTCAATCACCTCTAAATTCTGAATTTTATCTTTATCAATCTCAAATCGTAACATTGTTCTTACCTGATGATTACCATATTTTCCAGCCGCACCAGGATTCATGTGTAGTAAGTTCAATTTTTTATCAAATTGTACTTTTAGAATATGTGAATGTCCTGAAATGAAAAGCTTCGGAGGATTGCGTTTTATTTCTTCTTTAATAGCAACACTATATCTATCAGGATAACCTCCTATATGCGTAATCCAAACATCCACTTCTTCACACATAAACCTATTGTTTAGCGGAAATTCTTTCCTTGCTTCCGCATCATCAATATTACCAAAAACAGCTCGTAAAGGTTTTAATATTTTTATTTTATCAGTAACAGCTAATTTTCCAATATCTCCAGCGTGCCAAACTTCATCTGCTAAATTGACGTATTTTAAAATTACATCATCCATGTGACTATGTGTATCTGAAAGCAATAATATCTTAATCATATCACAAAAATAGATTAATTATTGAAATTGAAATTGTCATTGCTGTTGAATTTCGTAATTTCGCATAACATTATACAACATATAGTTTTCAACTTGAGATATTTTATTGAATTTGCATATAACGGAAAAGAATTTTACGGTTTTCAAGTACAACCTGATGTAGTGTCAGTACAAGAAACTTTAGACAAAGCTTTAAGTTTATTATTCAAAGAGTCTATTCAAATTATTGGTGCTGGAAGAACTGATAGTGGTGTCCATGCAAAACAAATGTATGCGCATTTTGATTGTGATGTTGTAATTGATTCTGCTTTTTGGGTAAGTAAATTCAATTCTTTTTTAGGTAAAAATATAGTTATTTATCGTTTTATTCCTGTGCATGAAGACGCTCATACACGTTTTGATGCAACAAGTAGAACTTATGAATATTATATTCACACTTTTAAAGACGTTTTTCAAAATGAAGGAAGTTGGTATTGTTTCAACCAATTAAATGTTGATTTAATGAATGAGGCCTGCAAAATTTTATTCGAGTTTGAAGATTTTGAATGCTTTTCGAAGACCAATACGGATGTAAATACTTTTTTATGTGATATTACAAGAGCGGATTGGGAACAAAAAGATAATCAACTTAAATTTACAATTACTGCTAATAGGTTTTTAAGAAACATGGTACGCGCAATTGTTGGTACACTGATTAATGTAGGTATTGGAAAAATATCACTTGAAGATTTTAGAGCTATTATAGAAAGTAAAAGCCGCCAAAAGGCTGGTTTTTCAGTTCCAGCTCATGGATTGTATTTAGTGGAAGTAAAATATCCTTATATAAACAAAAAAGATTAACAATAAATAATGAATCCCATTCAATCAAAACCTTTACAGAAAGTTTTATACTTCGCAAAACCTTATCAAAAAAGATTTATTTGGGTTATTGTTTGGGCAATTTTATTATCTCTTTTTGCAGCATCTAGACCTTATTTATTGAAGCAAACTGTAGATGAATATTTGCAAAACTATGATAAAGATGGCTTGTTGTTTTATATTGTTATTATGGCAATCGTTTTGTTTTTTGAGGTTCTTTCTCAGTTTTTCTTCACGTATTGGGCAAATTGGTTAGGTCAAGATATTATAAAAGATATTAGATTAAAATTATACCATCATATTGCTTCATTTAAAATGAAATATTTTGATAATGAGCCTGTTGGTAAATTAGTAACACGAACGGTTTCTGACATAGAATCAATTGCTAGTATTTTTAGTCAAGGATTATTCATGATTGTCAGTGATTTATTAAAGATGGTTGTTATTCTTGCAATTATGTTTTATATGAATTGGAAGTTATCTTTAATTGTATTATTGTCGATGCCGGTTTTAATTTATGCAACAAATATTTTTCAAAAGAAAATGAAGGTTGCATTCAATGAAGTCCGTAATGAAATTTCTAACTTAAATACTTTTGTTCAAGAGCGATTAACGGGAATGAAAATTGTGCAGCTATTTAATCGTGAAGAAATAGAACTTGAAAAATTTAAAGAAATAAACCAAAAACACAATCAAGCTTGGCTGAAAAATATTTTATATAACTCCATTTTTTTTCCAATTGCAGATATTGTTTCTTCATTAACCTTAGGAGCGATTGTATGGTATGGTGGTTTAAATATTTTAAATGGTGATGCAGTTACTACTTTTGGAGATTTGTTTGCGTACACTATGCTTATATCTATGTTATTTAATCCATTAAGACAAATAGCAGATAAATTTAATGTAATGCAGATGGGAATCATTGCTGCTGAACGTGTTTTCGAAATTTTGGAAACTAAAAGTCAAATTCAAAATACAGGAAACATAGTTGCAAATTCTTTTAAAGGAAACATTGAGTTTAACGATGTTCGTTTTAGTTATGTAGAAAATGAAGAAGTATTAAAAGGAATTTCGTTATCTGTTACTGCAGGCCAAACAATTGCAATTGTTGGAAGTACTGGCGCAGGAAAATCAACAATTATTAATTTACTGAATCGTTTTTACGAAATTAATTCAGGGAGCATCCTTGTAGAAGGAAACGATATTAAAGAATATACTTTAGAAAGTTTACGCAAACAAATTGCTATTGTTTTACAAGATGTGTTTTTATTTGCGGATACTATTTATAATAATATAACACTTTACAATCCAAATATATCAAGAGAAGATGTTATTGCAGCTGCAAAAACTATTGGTGTGCATGATTTTATATTGAGTTTGCCAAATGACTACGATTATAATGTAAAAGAACGTGGAGTAATGCTTTCCTCTGGTCAACGACAATTAATAGCTTTCTTAAGAGCTTATGTTAGTAATCCAAGTATATTAGTTTTAGACGAAGCTACTTCCTCTATAGATTCTTATTCTGAAGAGCTAATACAAAATGCTACCGAAATACTTACATCCGGAAGAACTTCGATTGTAATTGCGCACAGGTTAGCAACTATTGTAAAAGCAGATGTGATTATAGTCATGGACAAAGGAACAATTGTAGAAAAAGGTTCACATTACGACTTGTTGCAAAATAAACATGGCTTTTATAAAAAGTTATATGATTCGCAATTTGAAAACACTTTAACTAATTAAAAATGAAAAAAATAATCTTACTATCCTTTCTATTCACATTAATTTCTTGTAAAAAAGAAGATGTGCAATTGCCAAAAACAAACGTTTCAGTATTAAAGGAAATAAATGATTATTCTTCAATTTATATTTTTTTTAAAGTTGAAGAAAAGGATACTATTGCAGATTTAAATAGAAACAATTCTATTGCTACAACGAATTGGGTTTATAATATTGATAAACGATTAACTTTAGATTTGGTTATTCCGGAAATAATTCAAATGCAAAAGAAAAAGAAAAATTCTTCACACAAAAAGGAAGATGCGATTGATGTTTTTTCATATGCTGATAGTATTGGAAATAATTTAGCGTTTTTACCATTTACAGGTGTAGAATATAAGTATGATGATAAATTTTCAAAGTTTTTTGTTAAAGAGAATGCTAATCTTTATATGGATTATCTAAATTTAGGTATAAACTTTAATAAGGATAATAAAATTACTGTTGATGGAAGCGAAATTGAAAGAGAAGATTTAATTGCTTTTGTTAAAGATTTTGCAGACTTTACAAGTAATGGAAAAACCACAATTTTACATTTAAACTTTGATAAGCATTTAACATATGAACAGTATATTCAAAATAAGATATTAGCTTGGCAAATAACATCCGATAAAATACAAATATCATCTTATGAATTTATTTATGATTTAAAAAAATTACCAGAATGTGGTTGTAAACTGTAAGAATTAGTATTCATAAAAAAAAAGGCTGGGTTTTCGTTAGAAAGCCCAGCCTTTTTTGTAGTTGTAAATTTTATTTAAACTCAGACATTGCTTCGTCTTTGTCACCTTTTTTAGTAAGTTTTTTTTCAAATAACTTATTAATTTGATCTGTATTAAATGCTTTTGTAACACCAGTTATTTCACTTTTTTTGTTTTTAGACATAAACTGTACAAAAGTTTGTCCTAATTCTTTTGAATAATGTAACCAAACAAATTCATTAGGTAATTCTAATTTTATATCTAATAATGGATCAGATAGAAAACCATCTACAATTATTTTGTGTAAATTTTCGTAATCATTGTTTAAATCTTTAAAAGAAAATGACTGTAAGTTAACAGAATCTTCTTTTTCAACATTTTTATAAAAAATAGTGTATTTGTTCCCTTCAGTCTGGATAAAAATATCATTTTGTCCAATAGATCCTAATCTAATAATTGGAGTAGTTTCAATAACTTTAATTTGAGAGAAAGAAAAGCAACTAATAAAAAGTGCAGCAGCAAGGATAATTTTTTTCATTTTTTTTATGGTTTTTATAAACTGTTGTTATAGGTTAAGATTAATTTTTGCTAAATATATAGTAAAAATTAAAAAAAACAAAAAAAACAAGAATCTATTAATTGCGAAGATATTAACAACACAAATTTTATTGATGATGATACGGTTCGTTTCGTAAAATAGTAAAGCCGCGATAGATTTGCTCAATTACAAATAAACGCACCATTTGGTGGGAAAACGTCATCTCTGACAAGGAAACTTTGCCTATTGATTGTTTATAAACAGTATCACTAAATCCATAAGGACCGCCAATTACAAATACTAGAGTTTTTATGCCAGCATTCATTTTTTTTTGTAAAAAATCAGAAAAACCAACACTATTAAATGTCTTTCCATTTTCATCTAACAAGATTAAATGATCGGTTGGAGTAATTTTGGAAAGAATTAACTCGCCTTCTTTTTCTTTTTGTTGGGCTTCACTTAAATTCTTTACGTTTTTAATGTCGGGAATTATTTCTAAATCAAACTTTATATAAAAACTCAAACGCTTCGTGTACTCATCAATCAAGGATTGTAAGTTTTTGTTGTCTGTTTTTCCTATGGTTATGAGTTTGATGTTCATTTTTTTACAAAACTTTGAATTATATTAAATATAAAAACAATTTGACTAATTATAAAACAGCATATGAATAAGATTATTACTAATGTAACTTTGTTATTAAATTTTTCGTTATTAATTATTTCAAATACGTTTTGATTTAGATTAGTTCTATAAAGAAAGTTTAATATGAATATTATTGCAATACTTAATATAGAACCGATAACATGAATATTTGTAAATTTTTTATTAAGTTCTAGACTACAATAATTTATACCAAAATATACCAAACCAAGAATTGTAAAATAGGTAGATAAAAAAATCGCAAAATGAAAAGTATTAACCACATAATAAGTGTCATAAATGTTTACATCTATTGTTTTTTCTGAATTAATAAGTCCAAATATCAATATTACTGGAATTATAATCCAAAGAATAATATATGCTTTTTCTAAAATAATATTCATTTTGTTAAGTCTTATTTTTATTCTTAATGTAATTTATCCTTACGTCAAAATGACAATTTTGTGTTTAGTCTATTTTTCAAATTAACTATTAAACAAATTCGCTTTTCAAGAGATTGCTTCGTTTCTCGCAATGACAAGTTTGTGTTTAAAGCTTCTCCGCTAAATACTTCCCAGTAACGGAGTTTTTATTTTTTGCTACTTCTTCAGGTGTTCCAAAAGCCATAAGTTTTCCGCCAAATACACCTCCTTCAGGACCAATATCAATAATATAATCGGCACACTTAATTAAATCTAAATTATGTTCAATTACTATAATAGAATGTCCTTTGTCAATTAAAGCATCAAACGATTTTAAAAGTTTTTTAATATCATGAAAATGCAATCCAGTTGTTGGTTCGTCAAAAACAAATAACGCTTTATCTTTAACCGTTCCTTTTACTAAAAAGGAAGCTAACTTAATACGCTGTGCTTCTCCACCAGAAAGAGTAGAAGAAGATTGACCTAACTGTACATATCCCAAACCAACATCTTGTAAACATTGTAATTTTTGGGTAATTTTTGTTTGTTTGTGTTCGGTAAAAAAGTCTAGTGCATCGTCAATTGTAAGTTTTAAAACATCGTCAATATTTTTACCTTCAAATGTAGCTTCTAAAACTTCTTTTTTAAATCGTTTTCCATTACAAGTTTCACATTCTAAATGTACATCGGCCATGAATTGCATTTCAATGGTAACTTCACCATCTCCTTTACAAGTTTCACATCTTCCACCATCTACATTAAAAGAGAAATGCTTTGGTAAATAACCTCTTAATTTAGAAACATTTTGTTTAGAGAATAATTCTCTAATATCGTCATATGCTTTTATGTACGTTACCGGGTTAGAACGTGAACTTCTACCGATAGGGTTTTGGTCTACGTATTCTATATGTTTTACATTAGAAAAATTTCCAGAAAGTTCTGTAAACTGACCTGGTTTTTCACCAACGCCTTCTAGATGTTTTCTTATAGCTGGGAATAATATTTTCTTTACCAATGTACTTTTTCCGCTTCCAGAAACTCCTGTTATAACCGTTAAACAATCTAACGGGAAAGTGAAATCTTGGTTTTGTAAATTATTTTCTCTTGCACCAATTATGTCTACGTGATTTTTAAACTTTCTACGAATTTTTGGAACAACAATTTCTTCTTCTCCATTTAAATACTTTGCAGTTAAAGAATCGGCTTTTAAAATTTCTTCATACGTTCCTTGCGCAACTAAATAACCACCGTTTGTTCCAGCTTCTGGACCAATATCGATAATCATATCAGAAGCTTTCATGATGTCTTCGTCATGTTCTACAACGATAACGGTGTTTCCTAAATCGCGAAGTTCTTTTAATACTTCAATTAATCGTTCGGTATCTTTTGGGTGTAAACCAATACTTGGTTCGTCTAAAATATACATAGAACCTACTAAACTACTTCCAAGTGAAGTTGCTAAGTTAATACGCTGCGATTCTCCACCAGATAAGGTTGCCGAATTTCGATTTAAGGTTAAATAACTTAATCCAACATTGAATAAAAAGCTTAAACGGTTGTTGATTTCTACTAATAAACGCTTAGCAACTTTTGCATCGTATTCGTTTAATTCTAATTTTTTGAAAAACTCTATTAAATTAAGAATTGGTAAATCGACTAATTCTGCAACAGTTTTGTTTGCAATTTTTATATAACTTGCCTCGATTCTTAATCTTTTACCTTTACAAACTGGGCATTTTGTTTTTCCTCTGTAACGCGAAAGCATTACACGATTTTGAATTTTATAGTTTTTTTCTTCTAACTCAGCGAAAAAATTATCTAAACCAGTAAAATATTTATTTCCAGTCCAAATTAACTGTCTTTGTTCCTCCGTCAATTCGAAAATTGGCTTGTGAATTGGGAAATCAAATTTGTAAGCACTATTAACTAATTCGTCTTTAAACCAGCTCATGCTTTCGCCTCGCCACGGATAAACACCATTTTCAAATACAGAAAGTGTAGTGTTAGGAAAAACTAACTCTTCGTCAATTCCTATTGTACTTCCATAACCTTCACATTTTGGACAAGCTCCATAAGGATTGTTAAAACTAAATAAGTGAATATTTGGTTCTAAAAAAGAGATTCCGTCTAAATCAAAATTAGAACTATACGTAAATCTTTTTTCTGCATTTAATTCTTGTAAATAACATTCGCCTTTTCCTTCATAAAAAGCTATTTGAACAGCATCAGCCAAACGATTGAAAAACTCTTCTTCTTCCTTAACGATGATTCTGTCAATAATTAATAAAATATCTTTATTGTCTAACGAATGTGCGTCAATTTCGTCTAAACGAACCATTTCGTTATCTGCTAAAATACGAGCAAACCCTTGTTGTAATAGTACTTTAAGTTTGTCTTCTAATGCTCTTCCTTCTTCTAAATGAATTGGCGAAAGTAATAACCATTTACTATCTGTTTCAAATGTTTTTACATCTTCAATAACATCAGAAATAGTTTGTTTTTTTACTTCTTGACCAGAAATAGGAGAGTAGGTTTTACCAATACGAGCAAATAATAATTTTAAATAATCGTAAATTTCTGTTGAGGTTCCTACAGTTGATCGAGCATTTGTAGTGTTTACTTTTTGTTCAATTGCAATTGCAGGTGCAATTCCTTTAATGTATTCTACTTTTGGTTTGTCTAATCTACCTAAAAACTGTCGTGCATAAGAAGATAAACTTTCTACATAACGTCTTTGTCCTTCGGCATATAAAGTATCAAATGCTAAACTTGATTTACCGGAACCAGAAAGTCCAGTTACCACAACTAATTTATTTCGTGGTATGGCAACGTCAATATTTTTTAAATTATGCAGTTGCGCACCTTTAATTAAGATGTTTTTTTTGGGTTCTAATTTAGAAAAATCTGTTTTTATCATGGTAAAATGTAAAGATTTGCAAATTTACATAAATTAAAATCACCAACCAATACAATACTTCTTAGTTCAAATGTTCTACTTTAAGAACATAATTATATTTTAAAGTATCAGTTTACTTTAATAAATTTTTTAAAATGTAAAAAAAAAGGTCAATAAGGTAAGGTTTGTTTACTTTTTTAGCTGTTTTTGTGTTTTTTTAATACAAAAAAGATAAATAGTTTAAAAATAATTTGGTTTTTAGTTTTAAAAAACCTTAAATTTGGTTTCAATTATAACTAAACTAAATAGCCTATACTCAAAATTACTTTTCTAAAATTTATACACCCCAATAAATTAAAAGGTAATATTATGGCTAATCAAGAACTATCAGACGCAATTCTTATAAGAAAGTATATTGAAGGAGAGGAATCTGCTTTAGGTATACTAATAGAACGTCATAAATCTAAAATTTACGGTTTCATTTATTCTAAAATTAACGATCGAGATCTTTGTGATGATGTTTTTCAAGATACTTTCATTAAAGTAATTAAAACTCTAAAATCGAATGCCTATAATGAAGAAGGAAAATTCGTTCCTTGGGTTATGCGTATAGCGCACAATTTAGTTATTGATCATTTTAGAAAATCAAAAAAGATGCGTTTTCAAAGAGATACAGATGAGTATTCTGTTTTCTCTTTTTTGTCAGACTCCAGTTTAAATGTTGAAAACCAAATTATATTAGATCAAGTTGAGTTAGATTTAAGTAGAATTATTGACGAGCTTCCTGCAGATCAGAGAGAAGTGTTGGTAATGCGTATACATCAAGATTTAAGTTTCAAAGAAATTGCTGATTTAACTGGAGTAAGTATTAATACTGCTCTTGGGAGAATGCGTTATGCGATTATGAATTTGAGAAAAGTTATTGAAAAAAATAATATTATTTTAACCAATTAAACAATATTTATTTTTTAAATACGTTATAGAATAAAACATTAAATATTCTATGGCAAAACTTTACTCTAAGAAAAAATTAGCAACTCAAAAAATGTTACCTAAAAAAGAAACGATTTCGTTTTTGCTTAACTATTCAAAAGCTTTAAGCATTGCAAAAGTGGGTAAATTATCTTTTGAATTTATTGCTAATTGAGAAAAAGCCTCGTAAATAGTTTACGAGGCTTTTTTATTATAAGCATCTAAAACCGTTTTTCTTCCAATGGTTTTAGTAATAATATCTTTTTCTAAATCCCAACCGCGAGCTGGTGAATATTCTCTTCCGTACCAAATAATTTGCAAATGTAAATTGTTCCAAATTTCTTCAGGAAAAATACGTTTTGCATCTTTTTCAGTTTGTACAACATTTTTTCCGTTGGTTAAGTTCCATCGATACATTAATCTATGAATATGCGTGACTACCGGAAAAGCTGGAACTCCAAATGCCTGACTCATTACAACGCTTGCCGTTTTATGACCTACTGCAGGAAAACTTTCTAAGGCTTCAAAACTTTGCGGTACAATTCCATTATATTTTTCGATTAAAATTTTCGATAAACCATGAATACCTTTCGACTTCATAGGCGATAAGCCACAAGGTCTAATGATCTCTTTAATTTCTTCTACACTCATTTTAACCATATCATAGGGATTATCTGCTTTTGCAAATAATAAGGGTGTAATTTGGTTTACTCTTACATCTGTACATTGAGCAGAGAGCAATACAGCAATTAATAAAGTATAAGGATCTTTATGATCTAATGGAATAGGAATTTCAGGATATAATTCGTTTAACGTATTTATAACAAATGTTACTTTCTCGTTCTTCGTCATTTTTGTACTTTTATAACTTTAAAACAAAGTTAACCTTTTTAATAAAAATATGACAACATTAAAAACAGGAGATAAAGCACCAAATTTCTCAGCATTAGACCAAGATGGAAATAAACATTCATTATTAGATTATAGCGGAAAAAAGTTAGTAGTTTTCTTTTATCCAAAAGCAAGTACGCCAGGTTGTACAGCTGAAGCTTGTGATTTAAGAGATAATATTGATCGTTTTAAAGCAAATAATTATGAAATTTTAGGCGTTAGTGCAGATAATGCAAAGCGTCAAGCAAATTTTTTAGATAAAAATAAATTGCCATTTCCTTTATTGGCAGACGAAGACAAAAGTGTAATTGAAGCATTTGGCGTTTGGGGTCCAAAAAAATTTATGGGAAGAGAATACGATGGAATTCACAGAACTACTTTTGTAATTAACGAAAACGGAATTATTGAAAATGTAATTTCTAAAGTGAAAACTAAGGAACATGCTAATCAAATTTTAGGGTAATAATTTAAAAATATTTACTAAAGCTATTTTTTGTACATTGCACTTCTGAAAATTTAAAAGTATAATATGAAAAAAACATTTTTTTTAATAGCAATAGTATTTATTTCAACTGGAACATTTGGACAAAAGAAAAAAACTTCAAATTCTACATCATCTGTTTTAGCAAAAGTGGATAATATAACAGCTCAAATTATAACCGATAAAAAAGTAAAAAAAATAGTTCTTTTTGTGAAAAACGAAACTAGTATAGATACTTTAGAAGTTAAAAATAATATTGATACTTCATTTAAACCTTTAAACTTTAGTTTAAGTAGTATTACAGTTGACAATACTAAACTGTATACATTAAGTTGGAATGAAAAAAAAATTATTACAACAAAAATGAAGTATGAAGCAATTGATATTACAGAATCTCAAATTTGGAATACAACAACAAAAAGTTTGTTGATTGGAAATACACAAAAGTCAATTCATTTAAAAGAAACACAATATTTAGATAAAGGAAAAACAGCTACACATGATGTTGAACGAAAAAGGAATGAAGGTTTTGAATTTATACTTTTGCCAAATGGCGATTTAACTTTAAAGACAAAAACGCAAGAAAATCAATATAAATATAGTAAAGCAACAGACAAATTTGAAAACTCAAAAGTGGTTGTAGCTAAATCAAATTCTTCTACAACAAAAAGAAGAAGATAGGTTTATACTTATAAAAAATTACAAAAAGATTTATTATGTACGCATAGTAAATCTTTTTTATTTTATATATTTGATGTAAAATATCACAAAAATGCAAAAGCAAACCTTAAATTCTTTACTAAACTGTACATATCCAATAATAATTGCACCAATGTTTTTAGTATCTAACACTAAAATGGTAATTGAAGGTATGAAAAGTGGTGTTGCAGGTTGTATACCAGCACTTAATTATAGAACTCTTGAAGAACTTAGAGCAGCAATAGTTGAGTTAAAATCGGCTAAAATTCCTGGTGGAAGTTTCGGATTTAACTTAATTGTAAATAAATCAAACGTTAAATATAAAGAGCAACTTAGAGTTATTTGTGAAGAAGGAGTAGATTTTATTATCACCTCATTAGGTAGTCCAGAAGAAACTATCAATGAGGCGCATAAAATAGGCATTAAAGTTTTTTGTGATGTAACAGATTTAGGTTTTGCTAAAAAAGTAGAACAATTAGGCGGAGACGCTCTTATTGCGGTAAATAATGAAGCTGGCGGACATAGAGGAAACTTAAGCCCAGAAGAGTTAATAAAACAATTAAACGAAAACACTTCATTGCCTGTTATTTCGGCGGGTGGAGTAGGAACAAAAGCCGAACTTGACAAAATGCTTGGTTATGGCGCAATTGGTGTTTCTGTTGGAAGTCCATTTATAGCTTCAGTAGAAGCAGGTGTTTCACAAGATTACAAACAAGCATGTGTAGATTATGGTGCAAAAGACATTGTAATGACCGAGCGTATTTCTGGAACTCCGTGTACTGTAATTAATACGCCTTATGTGCGAAGTGTTGGTACAAAACAAACATGGCTTGAAACCGTTTTAAATAAGAATAAAAGCCTTAAAAAATGGGTAAAAATGGTACGTTTTTATATTGGTATGAAAGCTGCCGAAAAAGCCGCAACACAAGTAACTTACAAAACAGTTTGGGTTGCTGGTCCAAGTATTGAACACTCTAAAGAAATAGGAAGCGTGAAAAGTATAGTGGAGAAATTGGTAAGTTAAATTTAATGTAAAAATTTTGAGTTTTCGAAGAAAATTATAAAGTGTGCTTTCGACTAATCATTACTTTTAAATTATTATTAATTTATTATTAATTTATGATGTTTCTAATTAATTAACTTATCAAGAATAATTTTAAGAAAGTAACCTATAACAATAAAGATTACTTTATCAACATACTTATTTTGAATAAACTCGATAAAAGTTTTATAAGTAACAACTAGTTTTCCAGCTGGAACCATTTTTAAAAATGGATTTTTTTCACCCATTTCAATTTCCGACTTTAAAAACTTATTATATTCTGCTAATTTTATTTTTTCATAACGCCAAAGGTCGTTTTCACCAAAACTTTGGCGAACCCAAATTAGTTTGTCTTTTTTTAATTTCGGCATTTTTAGTTTTCTAAATATTATTTTTTAAACTGAACTGTACGAATGACAATCAACCCATTAACACCAATTATTCTACAGTTATTTCAAAAGTTTTGTCCCAATTTTTACCCGTTACAAAAACAGTTTTTGTTTTTGGGTTATAAGCTATTCCGTTTAAAACATCTAAATCAGGATGTTTTGTAACTTTACTTTTTAAATCACTTAAATTTATAATGCTTTCTACTGCACCATCTTTTGGGTTTATTATTGCAATTGCATCTTTTCCATATACATTTGCCCAAATTTTACCATCTATCCACTCTAATTCGTTTACAGATTCAATTTTACTTGCATTGGTAAAAACATTGATATAATCTATTTCTTGTAACGTTTCGGGGTCTAAAATGTATATTTTTTCCGTTCCATTACTCATGTACAATCTTTTACCATCATTAGTTAAACCCCAACCTTCCATTTTTTTAAAATAGGGAAAGGTTTTTTCTTTTTTAAAGGTATCTATATTATATACATAACCTTCATTGTTTTGATAGGTTAATTGGTATACTTTATTATTTAAAACAGTAATTCCTTCTCCAAAATAAATAGGAGCTAACTCTACAGTTTTATATACTTCTCCTGTTTTATAGTTTGTTTTTCGAAGACTAGAAGTTCCTCTTATTCCTGTGCCGTTTCCAGCGCCATTTCCAGTTCCTTCAATCAAAGTATCTCTATAAAATTCAAAACCTTGCGTATACGCTTTTATGTCGTGCGGATAAGTATTTAGAATTTTATACGTTAAAAGTTTAGGTGCATTTTGAGCAACTATTGTAAAGTTGGTTTCTGTTTCAGCAGATAATTCTTCAAAATAAACTGTTGCATGTATTTTTTGGTAGCCTAATTTTTGATTTTCTAAACTATAGCTTAGTTTTTCGTTTCCTTTAACCGAACCAATTTTTTTATCGTTTACACTATAAGTAATAGAGTCAATTGTTTTGTTTTTCACATTCGTTAAAGTAAAATTAACAGACTCATTTTGCTGATAAATTTGTTTTAATGAAGTTGTATCAATCGAAAATAAATTATTTAAGTCATTTTTATTTCCTTCGCAAGAACTAATAATTAAACCTAAAGTAATGAATGTGAATAGTTTAAATTGGAACATGTGTCTTAATTTTTAATAGTACAATATACAATGAATTTTAAAAGAAACAATTGCCTTGCAAAAATATAAAAAGATTGTATATTTGCACCGGCAAGTCCTACACGACTAGCTCCTGCAGAATCCCCCAGGGTGGGAACACAGCAAGGGTAAGCGGTTGTAGCGGTGCGATGTAGGTCGCTTGCCATTTTTTTATTTTTGAAATTAATTTAATCTCCTTTAGCGGAGATTTTTTTATTTTACTACTTTTCGATTATTCCCAACTCACCTAAAATTAGTTAATAACTTCATTTGCAATAACACATTGAGTAACCTATTTTTGTAAATTAGTTATCTTATTAATTGATGACTTACAAAACACGTTACTAAAAAAAAAATGCAACAATATATAGATCAATTAAACGAAGCGCAAAGAGCGCCTGTTCTTCAAAAAGATGGGCCTATGATTGTAATTGCAGGTGCAGGTTCTGGTAAAACAAGAGTTCTTACTGTGCGTATTGCAAATTTAATGCACCAAGGAGTAGATGCGTTTAATATATTGGCATTAACGTTTACCAATAAAGCTGCGCGTGAAATGAAAAAGCGTATTGCAGATATTGTTGGTAATAATGAAGCAAAAAATCTTTGGATGGGAACATTTCACTCGGTTTTTGCAAAAATATTACGTGTAGAAGGCGAAAAACTAGGCTTTCCATCTAACTTTTCTATTTACGATGCACAAGATTCAGTACGTTTAATAAGCACGATTATTAAGGAAATGCAATTAGACAAAGAAATTTATAAACCTAAACAAGTTTTTAGTAGAATTTCAAGTTATAAAAATTCCTTAATTACGGTAAAAGCATACTTCAATAACCAAGATTTACAAGAGGCAGATGCAATGAGCAAAAAACCTCGTTTAGGAGATATTTACCAAAATTATGTGGAGCGTTGTTTTAAAGCTGGAGCAATGGATTTTGATGATTTATTATTGAAGACTAACGAGTTAATCAATCGTTTTCCAGAAGTTTTAGCAAAATACCAAGACCGTTTTCGTTATATATTAGTAGATGAGTATCAAGATACAAATCATTCCCAGTATTTAATTGTTAGAGCTTTATCGGATAGATTTCAAAACATTTGCGTAGTTGGAGATGATGCGCAAAGTATTTATGGCTTTAGAGGTGCTAATATTAGTAATATTTTAAATTTTCAAAAAGATTACGATAATGTACAGCAATATCGATTAGAACAAAATTACCGTTCTTCTAGAAATATTGTAGAAGCTGCTAATAATGTAATTGATAAGAATAAAACGAAACTTGAAAAAATTGTTTGGACAGATAATGAAAGTGGTCCAAAAATAAAAGTACATCGCAGTTTAACAGATGGAGAAGAAGGTCGTTTTGTAGCAGCTACCATTTTCGAACAAAAAATGCAACAGCAACTGCATAATGGGCAGTTTGCAATTTTATATCGCACCAATGCTCAATCTCGTGCAATGGAAGATGCTTTGCGTAAACGAGATATTCCGTATAGAATTTACGGAGGTTTGTCTTTCTACCAAAGAAAAGAGATTAAAGATGTATTATGTTATTTGCGATTGATCATCAATCCTAAAGACGAGGAAGCTTTAATGCGTGTTATTAATTATCCGGCAAGGGGAATAGGGAATACCACGCTTGAAAAATTAACGGTTGCAGCAAATCATTATAAACGTTCTATTTTTGAAATTTTAGAACATTTAGACAAAATAGATTTAAAACTAAACTCGGGAACGCGTAATAAGTTGCAAGATTTTGTAACCATGATTAAGAGTTTTCAAGTAATTAATGAAACACAAGATGCTTTCTTTTTAACAGATCATGTTACTAAAAAAACAGGTTTATTTCAAGAATTAAAAAAAGATGGAACTCCAGAAGGAATTACTCGTATTGAAAATATTGAAGAGTTGCTAAATGGTATAAAGGATTTTATTGAAGGTCAAAAAGAAATTGATGGCGCTCGCGGTGCTTTGTCTGAGTTTTTGGAAGATGTTGCTTTAGCGACTGATTTAGATAACGATACAGGAGATGACGATAGAGTAGCTCTTATGACTATTCACCTAGCAAAAGGATTAGAATTTCCGCATGTTTTTATTGTAGGTTTAGAAGAAGATTTGTTTCCAAGTGCTATGAGTTTAAGTTCTCGTAGCGATTTAGAAGAAGAACGTCGTTTATTTTATGTTGCGCTAACAAGAGCAGAACATCAGGCTTATTTAACCTATGCACAATCACGTTACCGATGGGGAAAATTAGTAGACAGTGAACCTTCTCGTTTTATTGAAGAGATTGACAGTGAATATTTAGAATATTTAAATCCAGAGAATACTTCCAATTATAAATACAAACCTATGATGGATGTAGATATTTTTGGAGATATCGATAAATCAAAATTACGTTTAGCAAAACCACAAGCAAGTAAACCACCTGCATACTTAAATGCTGATACAAATAAACCTAATATTCGTAAATTAAAACCAGTTTCTGGAGTTCGAACAAAAGGGAGTACTGATTTGTTTGATGCTAATTTAGCAGTTGGGAATATTGTGATGCACGAGCGATTTGGAAAAGGTCAAATTACAAATATTGAAGGAATGGCAGGCGATAAAAAAGCCGAAATTAAATTTGATGTTGGTGGTGTAAAAAAGTTGTTATTGCGCTTTGCGAAGTTGGAAGTAATTGGCTAATAGCTCTAAGCATTAAGCTTAAAGCATAAAGTATAATATATGGCAGAATTTATAAAAATATACGAAGACAAACCAAACGAAGCAGCTATTAAGAGAGTGGTAGATGTTTTACGAAATGGTGGATTAATCATTTATCCTACAGATACGGTTTATGGTTTAGGTTGCGATATTACGAATACAAAGGCATTAGAAAAAATTGCAAAAATTAAGGGAATCAAGCTTGAAAAAGCCAATTTTTCTTTCATTTGCAGTGATTTAAGTAATATTTCGGATTATATTAAACAAATTGATACCGCTACTTTTAAAATCTTAAAGAGAGCTTTGCCTGGCCCATATACTTTTATTTTACCTGGAAATAATGATTTACCAAAAGAGTTTCGAAAAAAGAAAACGGTTGGTATTCGTGTTCCTGCAAACAACATTGCATTACAAATTGTTCAATTGTTAGGTAACCCAATTGTTTCAACATCAATTCATGATGAAGATGAAGTTATTGAGTATTCTACGGATCCAGAATTAATTTTTGAAAAATGGGAAAATATTGTAGACTTAGTAATTGATGGTGGATATGGAGATAATGTTGCTTCTACAATTATTGACTTAACAGGTGATGAGCCAGAAGTTATTAGAGAAGGTAAAGGAAGTTTAGATATTCTTTAATACATGAAAAAAATAATTTACTTTTTTATTTTATTTACATTTTCAACTGTTTTTTCTCAAACAATAACAGGAGTAGTTTTAGATATTAATAACGAGCCTTTACTTGGGGCTACAGTATATTTTGATGGAACTTCATTTGGAACAACCACAAATATTGACGGTAAATTTGCTTTAAGATTAAATACAAAAATTAGTGCGCCGTTAGTAATAAGTTTTATTGGTTTTAATAAAATTTATCTAAATGATGTCGACTATAATAAACGCTACAAATTTATACTTGTAGAATCTACAGAAACGTTAAACGAAGTTAAGGTTTTTAACAACAAATTTTCAAGAAGTCAAATGATGGCTGTTTTTAAAAAGCAATTTTTAGGAACAACTAAAGGAGGAAAAAAAGCCACTATTGAAAATGAAGAAGAAATCTATTTTTCATATGATAATGATAACTTTATATTAAAAGCATATGCGGATAAACCGCTGATTATTAATAATCCATATTTAGGATATAAATTGCATTATGATTTAATGTCATTTGAAGCTAAATTTTTTAAATATAGTATTGCTAATTCTGTGGTTTTTTCGAGTATTTATGTAGGAACATCTCGTTTTGAAGATGTAGAAAATAATAAAAAAACAATAAAAAACAGAGAAAATACTTTTGAAGGTTCTTTTCTGCAGTTTTTTAGAAATTTTGCAAATATGAATTGGGGAAAAGACAAGTTTTTACTGTTTAATAAAGGTTTTCAGGATAATCCAAATACTCATTTTACTACAAAAGACACTCTCAATATTACACAAGTTTTTATTAAACCGCAAGATAGAGGTTTACGAAAGAAAGACTTTATTGCCGAATTTAGTTTATTGTATAATAATAGGGAACAGTCTAAAATTATTTTTCATACAGATAATTTTATAATTGACAAATTCGGATTATTTTCAAACTACGATAAAATCTATTTTTCTGGAGCACTATCAGAAAAAAAAATAGGTGATTTATTACCTTCTGATTATGGAATTGAAGAGTAGAAGAAGCTTTTACATGTTTTATAATTTCATTCACTATTGATTTTTATAAGTTCACTCTTTTTTTTTTAGAGCTTATAAATTAAAATTAGACTTTTGAAATGAATTTAAAATAAAAAAATGGTGTTATTTAAAAAGTTTTCCATCTTAGTTTTTCTTCCTTTTATTGTGATTTCTTTAATAGAAATTTTATCAAGAAGCTCGTTTAGTGAGTTCCAAGCTGTTTTTTTGGGAATTTTTTCAATAGGTTTTTTTAGTATAGTTTCTTTAAACTCTGTTTATGTAGCAGATTATTTCTTGAAAAAAAAGTTCTCTTTCTTCAAGAAAAGTTCTCTTTTAATACTAACTACTTTTATAAGTGTTTTTTTGTTTTCTTATCTATTGAATAATATGTTAAGATCATCAGATTATAGAATAACTACTATTTTTTCTCAAGCAACTTTAGGTGTTTGTATCTTTCTTTTAGAGTATTTAGTAATGTCTGTTTTAGATAAAAAAGAAACTAAATTAGTCGAGTTTCATGATAGAAAACAAGTTTACGTTTTCTTACTTTCATTAATAATTTTTGTTGAGTTTGCACTTTTTTTCTTGATTTCATCTCGTGATGCAAGTAATTTATATCCATTTTTAATGAATAATAAATTAATATTAATATATATGTTTATTTCGTCAATTGTTTCTTTTTTTACAATTCGTTTGTTGACATATATGAAGTGCAATACAATTTTAAATGTATTTTTAAGTTCATTGGGTTCAATGTTTTTTTCTCTTTTGTTTACTGTAGTTCTAACACAAACTAAATTTACTCTTAATAAACATTTTGGAATCTATTTAATCATATATCTTATAAGTTTATTTAGTACACTTTTCATCTATGTTTTTTTACTTTATAAGATGCAAATTAGAGAGAAAAATGTACTTAACTTTAAACTTACTCAAAAAAACGCGCAATATTTAGAACTTAAAAATCAAATTAACCCACATTTTCTTTTTAATAATTTAAATACTTTGATTTCATTTATTGAAGATAATCCTCAAAAAGCAATTGAATTTGGACATAACTTATCAAATGTTTACAGACACTATTTGAGTAATCATACAGACGATTTTGTAAACTTAAAAACCGAGTTGAATTTTATAAAAGAATATTTAGAAATTTATAAAGCTAAATTTGAAAATGGATTTACTTTTATTATTACAAATGAAGTTGACAGTAATGCATTTATTTTGTCGGTTTCAATACAAGAAATAATAGACAATATATTTAAACACAATTGTTTAGATGAAGATAATCCGCTTTCAATAAAAATTCAAATTGAGCATAATTTTTTAGTGATTTCAAATTCAATTTTGCCCAAAAAAGCTGATTTCTCAAACAATACAGGTTTAGATAATATTAATAAACGGTATGAGTTATTAGTAAATAGAAGTATAGTTATTAATACAATTGGAGACGAATTTATTGTAAAATTACCAATATTAGAAATAGAAAGTTAATGACAGTAATTATAATTGAAGATGAAATTCCTGCAGGAATTAGATTAGAACGACTTTTAAAACAACATAATTTTGATGTTCTCACTATATTAAAATCAGTCAAAAAAGCTTTAGTTTGGTTAGAAGAAAACAATCATCCTGATATTGTTTTTATGGATATTAAATTAAGTGATGGAACTTGTTTTGATATTTTAAATCATACGAAAATTAATTCTAAAATAGTTTTTACGACAGCATTCGATGAATATGCTTTACAAGCATTTAATTATAATTCAATTGATTATTTGTTGAAACCTATTAATGAAGAGAAGTTAGAAAGATTAATTTCTAAAATGGACTCTTTGCAAATTGGTTTTCAAAATCAAATACGTTGGGAGAGTTTTAATGAAAAAGTAACTATTGAATCTTATTTAGTTTCTTCAGGAACAAACATTAAAAAAATAATTTTAGATGATGTTCTTTTTTTTTACAGTGAAAATAATGCAACCTATATTTCAACTAAAGAAAACAGAAACTTTTTAATTAATAAATCATTAGATAAAATTGAAAACGAAACTAATTCTAATACGTTTTTTAGAATTAATAGAAAATATATAATTAATAAAAAATATATTCATTTAGTAAAAAAATCAACTTCAATTGTTTTGTCTTTGAGTAATTTAGAGTCGGATTTTTATGAAGTAAGTAAATCAAAAACTAAAAAATTTATTGAATGGTACGGTAAATAAAAAAAACGCCCTGCAATGCAAGACGTTTTTTACTATTTATTTTGTAAAATTAATCTTCTGTACTTTCTTGCATAGAATGATACACATTCATAACGTCATCATCTTCTTCTATTTTTTCTAATAATTTTTCAACATCAGCAGCTTCATCAGCAGTAAGTTCTTTTGTAACTTGTGGAATTCTTTCAAAACCAGACGAAAGAATTTCTAAACCTCTAATTTCTAATTCTTTTTGAATTGCTCCAAAACTTTCAAAAGGACCGTACATTAAAATACCATCTTCATCTTCAAAAATTTCTTCCACTCCAAAATCAATCATCTCTAATTCTAATTCTTCTACATCTTGACCTTCCGCTGGAATTCTAAAATTACAAGTATGGTCAAACATAAATTCTACCGAACCTTGTGTTCCAAATGTTCCGTTACATTTATTAAAATAACTTCTAATGTTGGCAACTGTTCTATTATTGTTATCTGTAGCAGTTTCCACTAATATTGCAATTCCGTGAGGAGCATATCCTTCAAACAATACTTCTTTATAATGTGCAGTGTCTTTGTCAGATGCTTTTTTAATTGCACGTTCCACTGTGTCTTTTGGCATGTTTGCAGACTTTGCGTTCTGCATAACTGCTCTTAAACGAGAGTTAGTATCCGGGTTTGGACCTCCTTCACTAACAGCCATTGCAATATCTTTTCCTATACGAGTAAACGTTTTAGCCATTGCTGACCAACGTTTCATTTTACGTGCTTTTCTAAATTCGAATGCTCTTCCCATATGTCATTGCGAGCTTGCGAAGCAATCTCTCTTTTTTTATTATTATCTAATGCAAATTTAATGATTTCAATTACAAGTACAAAATTCAATTTCAATTTTCAAATTTGCACTTGATTTTTGTAATTGTTCTTGAATTTGTTACTTCTTATAAAAAGGTAATTTTACCACTTTTGCAGCTATATCTTTATTTCTAATTCTAATGAATATTTCTGAATCTACGGCAGATAAAGCAGTAGGAACATAACCTAAACCAATTGCGATTCCTAAAGATGGTGACATAGTTCCAGAAGTTACAATTCCTATAACATTTCCGTTCGCGTCTACAATTTCGTAATCGTGACGAGGAATTCCTCTTTCTGTTAATTCAAAAGCTACTAATTTTCGAGTAACACCTGCTTCTTTTTGTTTCTTTAAATTTTCTGAGTTTGTGAACTCTTTATCAAATTTGGTAATCCAA
>Ga0102814_10000105_pt1 | contig 58465 bp, 56 predicted proteins | sample ColrivemetaGS741_FD_79112 | JGI IMG/M metagenome (GOLD analysis project Ga0102814, IMG submission 79112) | Estuarine microbial communities from the Columbia River estuary - Flood tide ETM metaG S.741 | ecosystem: Environmental > Aquatic > Marine > Intertidal zone > Estuary | place: USA...
GGGAAGATTGGTGGGGCTTTTCATGAAATATCTCATGTCATAGAGCGCTTGATAGTCTGTAAAAATATCACCCACGCCAACGCCTGTTACAGGGGAGGATTCAAATAATTCCCAGCCAATTTCATATGATCGGAATCTTTCTCCATCTGAAAAAGCAACCTCTTTGTTTTTTTGATGCATTTTAAAATCCAGAATACTGTATTCAATTTTTTGTTTGAAAGTTGGGATTGATAAATAGGCTACAACAGGTATAGTGAAAATTAATACCGCAATGACCAACATCTTCAGGTATTCTTTTTTCTGAATGGTTCTTCCAACAAAAAGCACCAGTAAATTGAAATATAAAATTACGATGCCACTTCTGACAGCGAGAATATGCAGAAAAACAAACAAGAAAACCACAATCACCAAAAGGGGCACTTTCTCCCATTTGAAAAAATTCACTTTCTTTTCGAGGACTATGATCAGCCCGAGTATTATGGCGTAGGAAACAAACAAACTGTATTTTATATGGTCAACCGGCGTTTCGATGGACTGTCCTGAACCGATGATGGATAGAACAGATTCCTGCATGTCAAAGATTGTTTTTAAAACGCCAAAAGAACTGAAAAACATCAAGAGGATATAAAAAAACATCAACGAATTAAATTCCTTTTTGCTAAATCCTGGTAATATGAAAAATGCAAAAGGCAACAATAAAAAGGGTAGTTTCATCTGGGTGAAAAATTGCCAGCTTTGTTTATCGGTTGAATTGAAAAATGAAAATAAACTGATCCAGAAAAAAAGGGTTAACACTATGTAAACCTTATTGCGGGTAAACCGCTTAAATTTTCTCCTTAATTCAGGGAATATAGATATATGAATAGGTTTTTTTTTGATTTCAATTAGTCCAGAGATCAAAATCAGGAGCATCGAAATCACCAATAAGGTTTTCGAATATATTAAGCCAACAAAGAGTAATAAGAGGCTTAAAAATATGAAAGTTTTATTTCGATTAGAATCGACCGATGAAATCATCCGATAAAAATATAAAATCTTTTCGATTATAAATACCCTGGCTCGAACAGCCTGTTCAATCAATTCGTTAATAGGTCTATCCTAGAATATTTTTTGCTTATTATTATGGAAACAAGTGCACTCTTGCATAAATAAAATAGAGGGGAACTTTGCTTTTACTTTCGAAAGTGATATTTTGGGAATCCATAAAATCAATTCAATGAATACGACCCGTAAACTATTGCAAAACTACCTAAACAGAGAAAGTAAGACCAGAGATATTTATCATGACCTTATGCCATTTAAGGTTCGAGAAATCTTGCTTATTTCTAGTTTGTACGATGCTTACAGCATTGAACGGGAGGGTCGGTTTTCTGAAATTATGTTGCACGAATACGGGAGTATGAATCTGACGACATTGCCTCGGATCACAGGTGTATCTTCTGAACAGGAAGCATTTGAAAATCTTGAATCCAGAAAATATGATCTTATCATTTTTATGGTTGGGATCGACAAGAAAGGCCCATTGCAGTTGAGTAAAAAAATAAAGTCTGCCTACCCGGACAAAGCAGTTTTTATGTTGCTTAACAATAATACAGATATTCCTGATTTCCAAATTTATGAGCGCGAGGGATATTTTGACAGGATATTTACCTGGAATGGCGAGTCCAGGATCTTCTTTGCCATGATAAAATACATAGAAGATAAAATGAATGCTGAGCCGGATACTAATTTGGCCGGGATCAGATTGATATTGATGGTGGAAGATTCTCCGATCTTTTATTCCAAATACATGACCCACCTATACCGGATCATATTTTTGCAAACAAGTAAACTGGTAAATGAACTCAGTTCAGATGAATTGTTTAAAGTGCTGAAACTTCGGGTCAGACCCAAATTGCTTTTGGCAACCAACTATGAAGAGGCACTTGAATACTTTGAGAAATTCAAGGATAATCTTTTTTGTCTGATCACCGATGTCCGTTTTACGAGAAAAGGTAAAATGGATGAAAAAGCGGGAGTGACCTTGCTTCGGGAGATCCGGAAATCAAAGAAGCATTTACCGGTCATTATTCAGTCAAGTGAAGTTAGTAATGCTAAGCTTGCCAACGAACTGAATACAGATTTCCTTGATAAGAATCATCAGAATGTATATAAAGAATTAAAGTTTAAAGTCAACCAGACCATAGGGTTTGGCAATTTTATATTCAAAAATTATAAGGAACAGGTTGTTGCTATTGCCAAAAACATTTTTGAGTTTGAAAATATAATACATACCATTGAAGAAGAATGCATTCTTTTTCATGCGAGGCGAAATGATTTTTCAAAGTGGTTGATGGCCAGAAGTGAATTTCAGCTTGCCAAGGTCCTGGTTTTAAAACAAGCGGATGAATTCCAGAATGCCGAGCAGATCAGACATTATATCATAAATACAATTTCAGAATATAAACAAGATATACCATTTGGGAAGGTAATTCCTTTTGATGAAAAGTCTTGTATGGATGCTGATAATATCGTTCGGCTTGCAGAAGGTGCTCTGGGTGGCAAGGGAAGAGGTATTGCATTTGTTAATTCACTCAAACGTCAATTTGATTTTGACCACAAACTTCCGGGGTTAAAAATAAAAACACCCAGAACAGCTGTTATCGGAACAGATGCATTTACGGATTTTGTTGAGAGTAACAATCTGGAATTTGACCAATTGGAAAACTATGATTATGTAGAGATCAAGAAACGATTTTTGGCTGGATATCTTAACCATGAATTGGTACAGCGCTTGAGTCATATACTGGATGTTTGCCAAAAACCGCTTGCGATCCGTTCATCCGGATTGTTGGAAGATAGCCTTTCTCAGGCTTTTGCCGGAATTTTTGAAACCTATGTAATCCCAAATAATCATACTGAAAAAAAGGTTCGGTTGAGGCAGTTGACAGATGCAATTAAATTGGTTTATGCATCAGTTTTCTCACACAAGGCTGTGAATTATATAAATGCAGTTCACTATAAAATCGGGGAGGAGGAAATGGCAATCGTTATTCAGGAACTCGTGGGGAACGAATTTGATGGAAGCTATTATCCCCATATCAGTGGTGTCGCCCAATCCTATAATTTCTATCCATTTGGTCACATGAAACCAGAAGAAGGGTTTGCAGTCGCTGCCCTTGGTTTGGGAACCTATGTTGTCGATGGTGAAAATGCCTTTAGGTTTTCGCCCTATTATCCAGACACGCAACTCTTGTCTTTAGATGACCAGGTCAAAAGTTCACAAGTGTATTTTTATGCCGTGGACATGACCAAAACAGATCTGAATCTTTCGAATGGATCTATGTCCAGTCTCGTAAAATTGAATATAAATGTGGCTGAAAAACACGATAGTCTTAAGCATTGTGTTTCAGTTTTTGATTTAAATAACAAGGCTTTATATACCGGATTGGGAAGACCGGGACCCAGAGTAATAAATTTTGCAAGCATATTAAAGAATGAATATATTCCAATGGCGAAAGCCATCCAATTTATTCTGAATCTGGTCAAAGAAGCCTTTGGCTCACCAGTGGAAATTGAATTTGCTGTGGATTTAAAGCCTGATGATGAAGGAGATGCTTCCTTCTATATCCTGCAGGTAAAACCTTTGATCTTTTCTGTGGAAGATTATAGTATTGAATTGGAGGAACTGGATAAGGATAGAATGTTGATGTATGCAGAAAAAGGAATGGGAAATGGACTAATTGAGGACATTTGCGATATCGTTTACATTGATAATGAATTATTCGACAAATCCTATACCAGGGAAATGGCTGAGGAAATAGAAACGATCAATAAGAAAATGGTCAAGGCTGGTAAAAATTATATTCTGATCGGTCCTGGTAGATGGGGCACAAGAGACAGATGGATCGGGATCCCGGTCAATTGGGCCCAGATCTCCAATGCAAAAGTAATTGTGGAAACAAGCCTGGAGGGCTTTCCGCTGGATGCTTCATTCGGTTCTCATTTTTTCCACAATCTGACAACTTTAAATGTTGCTTATTTCTCAATTCGGCATGATCACCGTACGAGTTTTATTGATTATGATAAAATGGCAAATGGCAAATTGATTAAGAAATACAAATATTTCAGGCATGTTAGATTCAAAAAGCCGCTTGCCGTTAAAATGGATGGCAAGAAACAAATCGCTGTGATCGAATATACTGAGAATAAAAAATAAACTATTTGGCAGATTGCAGTTTTAGTTAACAGTTCGGCCAGTAGCTTTTTCCCGGTGATATTTTATATTGGCTGCCGCTTTGATGTCAACTAACAAATAGGCCATGGCACTAGATGAGTTTGTATAATAATTCTCATGATTGTATGTCATATAGCCTATTTCCCGGTCCCAGTCCTGAGCAAGTAATACAAATCGGCCGTTTACCTTTTTACTGGGACCAAACATTAGGTATTTATTTTCATCCTGGTCAAAACTTACGGCAAAACGATTTTTCTTCGGTACAAAAACCAAGGTTCCGGGCGTCCCTTTTGCTATGACGATTTTTTCAATTTTCCTTCCTTCAGTTACACGAATTTTTCCGTCTTTAATCGTTGTGTCATGTCCTTTTTCTTTTTTCATGAGCACAATGTCATGAGATAAGTAAAACTGAACATTTTGAAGATCTCTTTCCGTCCATCCATATTCTTCATACATCGTCTTTGTAAATGGTTTTAGTGTAGGTCCACAAGAAACTAAAAGGAAACTGAAAAGGCCAAGCAGGAAAATGTTTTGAAAAATTTTCATAGTCATATTGTTTATATTATTAGTTGCAAATTACTACTTCTAAATGATAAATTACAAATAGTATATTCAATTAACTAAAGTTTAATCTTTATTTAAGAAAGTGTTAATTCAAGGGCATTCCAAACCGGATCATCCGCAGGTTTTATGCTAAAAACCATAGGTGCATTACTTACGGGATGTAAAAATTCCATTTTCCAGGCATGAAGATGGATGGATCTGTCCGGGTTAGATCTTCTTGCTCCGTATTTTACGTCGCCCTTGACTGGGCAATTGATACTTGCCAATTGGGCTCGGATCTGGTGAAAGCGACCTGTGATCAGATCAATTTCAATGAAATAATATCTATTGCTTTTCCCGATCAGTCTGTAATCTAATTCAGCCGTCTTCCCGCCCTTAGATGATCTGGTGACATACGCCTTGTTTTTTTTCTTTTCCAGTATATGTGTTAGTCGACCCTGGTTAGGTACAGGTTCATTTTCTACCGCAGCGAGATAGCTTTTTTTTATTTTCTTTTCCTGTGTCAAAATGGACAGGCTGGAGGCAATGTCTTTGTTTTTGGCAAACAGAGTTAAACCGCTAACAGGTCGGTCGACCCGGTTTAAAATAAATAAGCTTTGTCCGAGTTTTTGTTCCAGTTGTAACTGTATGGATGGGTCACCGGTCTTGTCATTCTGCACCGGTACACCTGCTGGTTTATTAATGACTATGAGGAAGTCGTCTTCGAAAATAATTTTAATAGGATTCATTCCACTTCTTCATAATCAACGTATTCCCCATCTTCATCTTTTCTGTTTTGAATTTTATCCTGGTCTCTGGTTGCGATCTTTTTCGGTGCCAGAAAAAACTTATAGTACGTATAAACAATTAAACCCAATAGAAGAAACTTGATCATCTTTGTAATTTTGTGTAAAGGTCGTAATCAAATAATAAAAATTCAATTATAAGACAAACTAAAAGTAAAATCAATGGTTTTTTTTACTTTTGTCATTTATTGTTCACTATATTTTTTATTTGATCGTTATTCGAATATCTAATTGATAAACCTTAATTTAGCTTATGTGGTCAGGGAAAAAACTGAATAACTATGCCTCTTGGTTAGTTTTTATTGTTGCCTTGTTGGTATATTATTTTTCAGTAGAAAGGACAGGTAGTTTATGGGACTGTGGTGAGTTCATATTAGGAGCCTACAAAATGCAGGTTGTTCACCCACCAGGAGCACCACTTTTTGTTTTGATAGGAAGTATATTTGCTCACTTGGGGGACCTGTTGTCTGATGATCCTGCAGATATCGCTTTTGCGGTCAATTTAATGTCGGGTGTCTTCAGTGCATTGGCAGCAATGATGACGGCCAAGGTAACCATGATCCTTTCCAGATTGATGATGGTTGGTAGAGAAAATAAAGCCGACATTACTCAAAATATGGTGATTTCAGGAGCAGGGATCGTTGGAGGATTAGCGACTGCATTTGCCACCTCAATTTGGTTCTCCGCAGTTGAAGGAGAAGTTTACGCAATGTCCACCTTTTTTACAACCCTAACCGTTTGGGCTGCGATTAAATTTTATGCACTTCCCGACTCAAAGGACGCTGACCGATGGTTGATTTTTTCCCTCTTCTCTGTTGGGCTTTCTATCGGTGTTCACCTTTTAAGTGCGCTTGCATTCCCGGTGATCACACTACTTTATTATTATAAAAAATATAAGAAACATACTTATTGGGGTATTTTTACCAGTCTCCTCATTGGGGTTGTAATGATGGGATTCACATTGAAGATCGTCATTGCCGGTATTCCGTGGTTATGGACCAAGTTTGAATTGTTTATGGTTAATTCACTGGGTGCACCTTTCCACACAGGTCTGATTCCAACCCTTTTGGTTGTATTCGGAATTGGATTTTTAGGAATCTGGTACGCAGAAAAAAAGAAAAGTTACTTGTTGCACCTGATCACTTTAGGTGCGATAGTTATTACCACAGGATTCTCAACGATCGGAGTTGTTGTTATTCGTGCGAATGCGGATACTCCTGTTAATATGAACGTTCCTAATGATGCATTCAGATTATTGCCTTACATCAACAGGGAGCAATATGGAGAAAGGCCATTTATTTATGGTCCTTATTTCGATTCCAAACCTGTTAGTTATGATAAGGAGGACAGGTACGGAAGAGTAGGAGACAAGTATGAGATCGTCGATGAGAAGATCACACCTGTATATGATAAATCAGACAATATGTTATTTCCGCGTTTAGGTTCGGCTGATAATGGAAGACCGGCACTTTACAGAGCCTGGTTGAACAAAAGAAGTGGAAAACCGAACATGCTGGATAATCTGAGATTTATGTTTCAGTATCAGATCGGATGGATGTACTGGCGATATTTTATGTGGAACTTTACGGGTAGGCAAAATGGGGAACAAGGATATTATGATTCAGATGTTTCAAGTGGTAACTGGGAGTCCGGGATAAAATTCATTGATGAGTGGAGATTGCATAACATGGATGAAATGCCTGATTCAATGAGGACGGAAGAATCCAAAAATCACTACTATTTCCTTCCTTTCCTTTTTGGCTTATTGGGTATGTTTTATCAGGCTAAAAAGAAGAAGAAAGATTTCTTTGCTGTTTTCACTTTGTTCATGATCACAGGGGTCGGCATCATTATATATTCGAACCAACCCCCCAATGAACCGAGAGAAAGGGATTACGTGCTTGTAGGTTCAATATTTACTTTCGCGATCTGGATCGGAATGGCAGTTCCGGCACTTTTTGAAATCCTCAAAGAAAAATTATCGGCCAATAAAAACATTATTGGTGCGGTATCCTTTGCATTGGTTTTGATAGCGCCTTTGTTAATGGGCTTCCAGAATTTTGATGACCACAGTCGTATGAAACATTATGGATCCAGAGATTATGCGTCGAATTTCCTTAATTCCTGCGAACCAAATTCGATTATTTTCACCTATGGTGATAACGATACCTATCCACTTTGGTATGCACAGGAAGTAGAAGGAATACGAACTGATATCCGGGTAGTGAATTTAAGTTTGATAGCGGTTGACTGGTATATCAATAAACTAAGGAGTAGGGTAAATGATTCAGCACCAATAAATCTAACCCTTACCGAAGAGGCGATCCGGGGAGATAGCAGAAACCATTTGTTGTTTTACAATCAGCCGATTGAGAGGCTTCAACAATCTCTTGAGTTGTCCACAGTACTTAAATTTATGGGAGAAGAGCATGAGCTGAAAGCAGGAACCAGTGCTTTTGAAAGTTTTATTCCAACCCAGAAAATGCATATTTCCATTGATAAAAACAGGGCCTTAGCATCCGGTTGGGTTGCAGAAGCAGACTCGTTGAATATAGTTGACCGTATCGAAATTTCGTTTTCAAAAAATTATTTGACGAAGGATGAAATGGCTATTTTGGATGTAATTGGATCCAATATTTACGACCGGCCGATATATTTCGCGGTAACCTCCAGGAATGAAAAATTGATGGGCTTAAATGATTTCATGCAATTAGAAGGACTTGGACTTCGAATCATGCCGATCAAAACGAACAGTAATAAATCGCTTCAGATTTATGGAAGTGGCCGAACTGATGCTTTTAAGATCTTTGAAAATGTGATGGAAAAATGGCGTTGGGGAAATTTTGATAAGGAGGAAACTTTCATCAATACGAGTTATAGTGCGGAAGTAAATGCCATGAAAATGGCAATGAGCCGCGCCGCTCAGGATCTTGTTCGAGCAGGAGATATGGAAAAGGGAATTGCGCTGTCAAAGAAATATTTTGAAGCATTTCCACATTTCAATTTCCCTTATGATTATTCTGTATTACCATTTGTAGAAGTGCTTGTGCAGGGTGGGGAATATGAAGAAGCGAAGAAACAAATGGATATCCTTGCAGAGGCCAGTGTACAAAACATGGAATTTTTCTTTTCGCTTGACGATGAGGATCTGGACTCATTTGAGAGAAGTATTCAGGTGACACAGGTTTCCATTAATGGCCTGTTGAGAATTGTAGGTAAAGTTAAGGATGACGCATTTAAGGAGCGGGTTGAAGCCATGTTGAAACAATATGATTATAATAATTTACAGAATTAATATTCAATTCTGAATAACTGAATGAAATAGCTGTGAAAAAAATTTCCATTGGATCAGACCACGCTGGATATGCTTACCGGGCATCGATCATAACGATGCTCGGCAAAATGGGTTATGAAGTAATTGACCATGGCACGGCTACAGAGGCTTCAGTTGATTATCCGGATCACATTCATCCTGTAGCAGAGGATGTTACAAATGGGAAAGCATCATTTGGGATCATTTTATGCGGCAGCGGTAATGGTGCCAGTATGGTTGCCAATAAACATCAGGATATCCGTGCTGCTTTGTGTTGGAAAAGAGAACTGGCAGCCTTGGCAAGGCTGCATAATAATGCAAATATTTTAGGTATTCCTGCCAGGTATGTAAGTCTTAAAATGGCCAAAGATATGGTCAAAATCTTTTTAAGTACTGCATTTGAAGGGGGAAGACACCAAACACGTGTTGATAAAATCCCTGTGAAATAATTGGGAGTTTCAGCACTTAAGCTGATTTATTTGACCTTTGCTGCTTCTGTTTTATATCCAGGCTGACCAGAATTGCTATGAATCCCCAGAACAGGACGCTGAGTTTGTCCGTATCAAGAAAATTATTCAGAAATCCATGGAGTAGATAAGTGATCAATCCCAGTGTTGTGAACAAAGCCAGCCATTTCATTTCTTCATCGATGGCATTATGGTATACTCTGAATCCAGTCAATAAGGAGAATATTCCGATCAAAAGGAAATAAATAGGTCCCAAAATCCCAGATTCTGCCAATGGGCCCAGGTATTCACTATGTGCATTGCCTCCGTCACCAAAATTGGTGCTGATTATCGTTTTTTCCTTTGAATATTGAAAAGGTGCATATTGGAAAGTATAGGTACCTGGCCCCCAGCCAAAAACAGGTTTTTCTTTAAATAATCTGATGGCGCTGTTCCATCGGTTGAGTCTTTCTACATTCGAAGCATCTGTTGTTATATTGGTAATGGAACTTATATGTTTGTTGAAATCCCCGGAAGAATCCTGTTGGTTTTTTTCTAAAGCAAAAAGGATATCGTTGTAAAAGAATGTTCCTGAACCGAACGTCAGAACCGCGATCAAAAATACCCATTTGAATTTGATTTTTAAAAGTACCAGACCGAGTACAGACAATGTAGCGACAACACTTAACCAGGCAGCTCTGGAATAACTGAAGACCAGTGCAAATATTATAACACCAAAGGAAATTTGAGCAAATCTTTTTAGAAAAGTGCTGTTGTATTGGCCGCGCATCATTGGAACAATCCCAAAAAGGATCATTGCTAATGCAGCACCATAAGAAGTATGGTCATTATAAAAAGGGGAACATACCCAATTACTGGCCTCCTGGTCATTCAGGCCATAACCCAAATGCTTGTTGATCGTATAAATTATCACAAAACCTAGTCCTGCGGCATACAGTCCCAAGAACCACTTAATATTCTTTTTATCCTTAAATAAAATTGATAATAAAAAATAGAATGGTACAATGAACCAAATTCGGGAGGCCAGAAATTTGAATGAAACTGCAGGTAAACTACTGGTTGCACTTGTGACCAGGATCCAGAAAATGGAAAAATATATGGTTAAGGTAACCGGATGTGTGAAGATGGATTTATGGTAGGATTTATCCAGAAATATTTTAATAAAGAATAAAACGGTCAGAAAAACCAGCAAAGGTTCCGTAGGCAGATACATGTCAGTCCCTATACCCGGAAAATATTCCCGTAAGGGAACGGATAATGGTGCCAGAAAAACGATCAATAATAAGGCTTTATCCATTTTAACGAAAATGAAAAGGAATGCCAATAATGCCAGGGGAAGTAATAATAAAATGTATTTTTCATCTCCGATGTACCAGCTCGAGACAAAAATATAACTCAGGCTAATGACCAGAGCAAGACTTATATGCTTCCAGTTATTTCCCAAGATCAGTTTTTAATTTTTCTGATATTTTCAATAATGATCAAAGCGACAAAACACAGAATGATAGCAGAAATAGCACTTCCTGCGAGAATCAACCATCTTATCGGATACGATTTTTTATCGGCTACGATGGGTTTGGATATCACAGAACTATAGGTCAGTTTTCGGTCAAGTTCCGTCACATGTTCATCATGATCATCCTTGTATTCCAGGTAGCGACTGTTATTGAATGCGACCAGACTATCCAGAAAGGTGATCTCATCACTGAATTCAACCATGTTTTTATATAGCTGATCTGCAGTACCATTGTTTTTAAGGTAGGCCTCTGTTATTTCACGGGTTTGTTTTTTTGGATTGATCAGATTCACTTTTTTTCTAAGCGTTTTTAGCTTAGTTTTTAAAGAGTCATTTTCCAAATTAATTCTGGCCATTTCTTTTACGCCTCGTTCGACCCTTTCCATATTTCTCAGGTCCTGAACTGATTTAACCAGCTCATTATAAAAGACGCTGATGGAATCTGCCATTGCTGCTGCAAGGGTTGCATCTTTATCGAGTACTGTGATCCGAACAGATTCATAAGAAGTTTTGGAAAAGCTTATATGATCATTGAGGTCATTGAACATATAAGTTTGGGCAAATTCAGTTTGGGGATCTATTTTATAATGTTCATAAAGCTTAAATGTATTTATAAGACGAAGTTTCAGATCGGTTGACTGAAGCATTTGGAGCATTTGTTCGGTCATGCTTTCATCGCCGTATTCGTTCAGGTTGATAGGATACAGGATTGATTCTGATTTGAATTTTGGAGTTATGAACCTCGGCCCGGAAAAAATGAAAGCCAGGATCAGTGCAGCAGTTGTGGAAATAAGGAAAACCCATCGGTTTTTCCAGATGAAACTAAAGAGATTACCATTACTGAAGAAATTCTCAATATTTTGGTAGTCGACAGATTCTTTATTTTGGTGGTTCATAAAAGCTTTTGTTTTCTACGGTTTTAAACTTGGTATCGGGTTTATTTATTTTCTCTTTAAGTTTCAAGTTTACTAAACTTTAGAGGTTTTGATAACATAAAATTAAAAAAAAAGAAAAAAGCTAATTTTATAGGAGGCTTAAATTTGCATATTCAGGCATGAAAAAAATAAAAAAGTGCGAAAAAATAGCTGTTTTTCAATCTTTTATGAAGGTTCGTTGATTTTTTTTTGAATTTTGCTTTGAATTTGAAATCATAACATATACATTTGCGAACCCGTTCAAAACGGGAAAATTAATCATTTAAATTATTGCGAAGTGAATACATTGAGTTTTAAAACAAAGTCGCTGCGGAAAGAAGATGTGAACAGGCAATGGTTTATCATAGACGCTGACGGAGAAGTGGTAGGAAGAATGTCTAGTAAGATAGCACATGTCCTTAGGGGAAAGCATAAGCCAGATTATACGCCTCATGTTGATAACGGCGATTTCATCATTGTAATCAATGCTGACAAAGCTAGATTTACAGGTGATAAACTAAATCAGAAAGAATACATTACTTATTCAGGTTATCCTGGAGGGCAAAAGAGAAGAACTGCAAAGGAAATGTTTGACAAAAAGCCTATTGCTGTGATTGAGAATGCTGTAAAAGGAATGCTTCCCAAGACAAAACTGGGAAACAAAATGTATAAGAAATTATTTGTGTATGCAGGAACAGAACATCCGCATAAAGCACAGAAACCTCAAGCTTTTAAATTTTAATTGGTATGGAGATGATAAATGCAGTAGGTAGGAGAAAAGCATCCGTTGCCAGGATATATCTAACTAGTGGTAGTGGAAAAGTAACTGTTAATGGAAAAGCATATGAAGTGTATTTTCCTCAGATACATATTCAACAGAAGATCGTAGCGCCTTTTAAGGCTGTTGAGATCGGTGGGGAATATGATGTAAAAGTGAACGTTAAAGGTGGTGGTTTCAAAGGACAAGCTGAAGCAGTCAGAATGGCGATTTCAAAAGCACTGGTTGAGATCAATGCAGAATACAGAAAACCATTGAAGGATCTGAAGTACCTGAAGAGAGACTCGAGAGTTGTTGAACGTAAGAAATATGGTAAGCCTAAAGCAAGGAAAAGCTTCCAGTTCTCTAAGCGTTAATTTTTATCACCATTTTGAAAAAATAGAAAGATGCCTAATATCGAATATAAAGATTTGTTGAATGCTGGTGTACATTTTGGCCACATGAAGCGAAAATGGAATCCTAAAATGTCTCCATATATTTTCATGGAGCGTAAAGGAATTCATATCATCGACCTGAACAGAACCATCGAAGGAATGGAGAATGCTGCCCGATATATGAAGCAATTAGCGAAGTCCGGACAAAAGATCATGTTTGTTGCTACTAAGAAGCAAGCAAGAGAGATTGTAAAGGAGGCTGCTGAAAGTGTAAATATGCCTTATGTTACTAACAGATGGTTGGGGGGTATGATGACCAACTTTGCTACGATCAGAAAATCTGTAAAGAAAATGCAGAAGATCGAAAGCATGTTGAATGATAAAACGCTGACTGGAATTACAAAAAAGGAAAGACTAACCCTGACAAGAGAGAAAGCAAAGTTGTATAAAGTGCTGGGTGGTATTGCCAATCTTAACCGAATTCCTGCTGCCGTTTTCGTGGTGGATATTACTCACGAACATCTTGCAGTGGCTGAAGCCAACAAGTTGGGAATGAAAACGTTTGCCCTGGTTGATACAAATTCGAATCCAAATAAAGTTAATTTCCCTATTCCTGCTAACGATGATGCTTCAAAATCAGTTGAGATCATTACCAAGTATTTGGTAGAAGCAATCAAAGAAGGATTGGAGGAGAAAAACAAAAAGGACACGGAAAAAGAACTAGAATCTAAAAAATAATAAATTTTAAGAATTATGAGCGATATAATAATATCTGCTGCAGATGTAAAACAGTTAAGAGATCAGACCGGAGCTGGTATGATGGATTGCAAAAAAGCCTTGGTTGAAGCTAAGGGGGACTTTGAAAAAGCAGTAGAATACCTTCGAAAGAAAGGTCAAAAAGTATCTGATAAAAGAGCCGACAGAGAAGCAAATGAAGGTGTAGTTATTGCTTCTTTATCCGATGATAATAAAAGAGGAGTTGTAGTAAAGCTGGGTAGTGAAACTGATTTTGTAGCAAAAAATGAAAATTTTATCAATCTGACTCAAAAAATTGCAGAACATGCATTGAAGTTATGGCCTGCAGACCTTGATCAATTGCTGGATAGCAATTTTGAAGGTGTGGTTTTAAGAGATAAAATTCTGGAGACAGTAGCTGCAATTGGTGAGAAAATTCAATTATCAAATTTCGAGAAAGTCGAAGCTCCATTGGTTGTATCTTATATTCATATGGGAAACAAAGCTGGTGTTCTACTTGGGATGAATCTTGATAATGATGATTTTATTGAGGTCGGAAGAAACCTTGCGATGCAGGTAGCTGCTATGAGACCTATTTCTTTGGATAAGGATGGTATTAATTCTACCATTATTGAAAAGGAGATTGAAATCGGTAAAGAGCAGGCAAGAAGAGAAGGGAAACCTGAAGCTATGCTTGATAAAATTGCCTTGGGTAAATTGAATAAATTTTACAAAGAGAATACCTTGTTAAATCAGGTATATGTAAAAGATGGAAAATTGTCCGTAACTGAATATTTGAAGTCAGCCAATAAAGACCTTAAGGTCACTGAGTTCAAACATGTTAAACTCGGCTAATTGATATAATAAGTAAAAAAGCGAATTCATTTGAATTCGCTTTTTTTATGTCTGCCTTCTAATTATGTCAATAAAAAATGCTTTTTATCTTTATATCTTCCCAATCTTATGGTCAGGTATTTGTACATTTAAAACCAAATAAAAAAATCAAAAATGGCTATTAATTATAAACGTGTATTACTAAAACTCAGTGGAGAATCTTTGATGGGTTCAGAGGGATTTGGAATCTCTCCTGATATGTTACTTCACTATGCGAAACAAATAAAACTTTTGGTTGAGAATGGGGTTGAAACAGCGATTGTGATTGGGGGTGGAAATATTTACAGAGGTTTGAATGCGATGGATTCGGGAATAGAAAGAGTGCAGGGGGATTATATGGGTATGCTGGCTACATGCATCAACGGGATGGCACTTCAGAGTGCTATGGAGTCAGTTGGCGTAAAAACCAGATTGGTTTCCGCTATCGAAATGAATAAAATTGCGGAACCGTACATTAGAAGAAGAGCTATACGACACCTTGAAAAAGGAAGAGTAGTTATTTTTAGCGCAGGGATCGGAAGTCCGTATTTCACAACTGATTCTGCTGCCGCACTGAGAGCAAATGAAATAAATGCAAATGTGATTTTAAAAGGAACCCGGGTGGATGGTGTTTATAGTGCTGATCCGGAAAAAGATGCCAATGCAATTAAGATCAAACAAATATCTTTTGCAGATGTGATCAGGAAAGGTCTGAACGTCATGGATATGACAGCCTTTACACTTTGCCAGGAAAATGATTTACCTATCATTATATTTGATATAAAAAATCCTGAAAATCTTGTCAGGATCATAAAAGGTGAAGATATAGGAACTTTAATAAGCTGATAATTTTCTTTATGGAAGATAATAATAATAAAAGGACAGATGTGAATGAATTAGGTGAGTTTGGATTGATCGAACATCTGACTGCCAATTTTAAATTGCGAAATGAGTCCAGTATTCTGGGCGTCGGAGATGATGCTGCAATCATTGATAACGGTAAATTTCAAACCGTTGTATCAACTGATTTGCTTATCGAAGGGATTCATTTTGATCTGATCTATACCCCGCTCAAGCATTTGGGTTATAAATCTGTGATTGTGAATCTTTCTGATCTGTATGCGATGAATGCGATACCAAAACAGATCACTGTGAGTTTGGGACTATCAAACCGCTTTTCAGTTGAAGCGCTGGAGGAATTATATCATGGGATTCAAAGAGCCTGTGATGTATATGGCGTGGATTTGGTGGGTGGTGATACCACCTCTTCAAATAAAGGACTCATTATAAGCATCACGGCTATCGGTCAGGGAGAAACGGACAAATTAGTGAAAAGAAGCGGAGCAAAAGAAGGAGACGTGATCTGTGTTACTGGTGAACTGGGTGGTTCCTATATCGGCCTTCAATTGATGGAACGAGAAAAGCAACTATTTCTTTCTAAAAAGGATAAACACTTTAAGGTTGATTTTGAAGACCAGAAATATGTTGTTGGTAAACATTTGCTGCCTGAAGCCAGAAAAGATATTATAGAGTTTTTCAGAAAGGAGAATATCGTACCTAGTTCAATGATGGATATTTCAGACGGTTTGGCCTCAGAATTATTTCACATTTGTAAAAACTCAAATGTAGGCGCTTATATTGAAGAAGGGCAGGTACCTATAAATATTGAAACACAGCAAATGGCTATTAAATTCAATATGGATCCCATCTCAGCCGCATTGAGTGGCGGTGAAGATTATGAATTACTGTTTACAATAAAAAGAGAAGACATTGATAAGATCAGGTTTCAGCCTGAAATTGCCATCATTGGTGATGTTGTTGAGAAAAAAGATGGCATCAAACTACATACAACGGGTGGGAATATACATGACATAAAAGCACAAGGCTGGAAGCACTTTTAATTAGGAAAAATTCTATTTTGAATATGCGGATTTTTTGGAATGCTGTATATATCATTTTTATTTTTTTGTTCGCAGGATCAGTTGGCCTGGCACAGAATGAAGAAAATTATGATGTTGAGCCAGGGGATGAATATGATTTTGAAGAGGAAACAACGGATGAATCAAAAGATTTTGGCTTGCTGTTAAGCTTTGATTTTGACTGGAATCAACCAGTTTCACTAACTTATGAAAGGTTTAAAAAACCAATATTTGGTTTTAATACAAATGTACTTTATCAAATAGATCCAAATAAGCCCATCTTTACTGGTATGGGTTTTTCAATAGGACAATTTAGTCAGTCATCAATTGAATACTACGACTTTCTTGAATTTGATGAGTTCTTATTCAAAAAGACCACCAGTTTTCGAATGCTGAATATCGACCTGAAAATGAGGTATTTTCCATCATGGACCTGGTTGTATTTTGAACCCTTTATTGATTTGGGAATTGGTCCAAGATATGTATTTGCTCTAACCAGCATTCATAATGTAGATCTTGATGAAAATCAAAATACCCGTTTTGAGAATGGAGACTGGGAACTCGCTTATTCAGTGGGATTTGGAAGTTTAATAAAATTAGGGTCCATAAATGAAAACATATTTGGACATTTTAGCTTTAATTATAGTAGTGGTAATAACAGCTTTTTCTATTTGAAAAAAGGGGGTGTTGCAACGGGTGACCCGATCGACCAATATGACCGCAAAAGTATTCCGGTTCGATTTTTAAAGATCGATTTTGGATTGATCTTATATATATAATATGGACAAACAAGATAATATAAATACAATTAGTCAAGAAATTACCGTAGACCGCGGACAATCTCCCATCAGGATTGATGTTTTCCTGTTGAATAAACTCGAGTTTGTAACCAGAAACAGGATACAATCAGCGATTAAAGAGGGGAAAGTACTGGTGAACGATAAAATTGTAAAGCCGAATTATAAGGTTCGTCCTTTGGATTCTATTTTACTGGAAATGCCAGGTAACAGAGATGAATCAAAAGGTGTTGAACCTGAAGATATTCCTTTGAAAATAATTTATGAAGATGATGATCTACTGGTTTTGGATAAAGAACCAGGTATGGTTGTTCATCCGGGTATTTCAAATTATTCTGGTACATTAGTCAATGCTTTAAGTCATTATCTGAAAGATGAGGACCTGCCGATTTTGGCTGGAAATAAGGCAGACAGGGCTGGACTTGTTCATCGTATAGATAAAAACACTACCGGACTTCTGGTAATTGCCAAAAATGATGATACACTTTCTCATCTTGCCAAACAGTTTTTCGATCACTCGGTAAAAAGAGAATACGTTGCATTGGTTTGGGGAAACTTTGATGAGAAATCCGGAACCTATACTGGTAATATAGACAGGCACCCAAAACATAGAAAACAAAGAGCCGTTTTTCCCGAAGGTGATAAAGGAAAACATGCAATTACACATTATGAAGTCCTTGAGGACTTCTATTATGTAAGTCTGGTAAAATGTAGATTGGAGACGGGAAGAACGCATCAGATCCGGGTACATATGTCTCATTTCGGACATCCGGTATTTAATGATCCAGATTACGGAGGTGATCAGATCATCAAAGGAACAGTCTTTACAAAATATAAGCAATACGTTCAAAATTGTTTCAATATGATGCCAAGACATGCACTTCATGCTAAATCGCTTGGCTTCATTCATCCTAAAACAGGTGAACAGATGCATTTTGAAATACCAGTTCCTGAAGATTTTGCAGCGGTGGTTGAGAAATGGAGAAATTATTTGAGTGGACGTAAAAAATCACTTGAACATGACTTTCAATAGGCCTCAAAGAATTCAAATTATGAAAGAGCTTGGTCTCAGGCTCTTGGATCACAATGAGAAATATTTAACTGCCCGTGAAAAGGCATATTATGAAAATGCCTGGTTTACGCCAGACAATATTGATCAATCTATCGATGCCATTTGCAATTGTTTTCTTCAGGAAAGTTTGTTGACAGAATGGATGAAGCAATACGAAGAGCCAAAGGAATCAAAAAAAATCGGGTTGATCATGGCCGGAAATATTCCTCTGGTTGGATTCCACGATTTCCTTACCGTTTTTATGTCGGGCCACAAAGCCATCATTAAGTTATCCTCTAAGGATGAAAAACTTTTCCGTTTTGTATTAGATGAATTGTTAAGCATTGACCCTAAAGTAGAGGAAACATTTGAACTGGTTGAAAGATTGAAAGATTTTGATGCGGTGATCGCTACCGGCAGCAACAATACATCCCGGTATTTTGATTATTATTTTGGTAAATATCCGAATATCATCCGAAAAAACCGGAATGGTACGGGCGTTTTAACAGGTGATGAGACGGAAGAACAACTCAGGACGATTGGCAGGGACATTTTTGATTATTTTGGTCTGGGTTGCAGAAACATAACTAAAATATACGTCCCCGAAACCTATGAATTTGATTTATTGCTTAGGGTTTTGGACGAATACAAGGCCTTGAGCATGCATCATAAATACAAGAATAATTACGATTATAATTATGCTTTGTATCTCTTGAATAAAGAGAAGTTTCTTGCGAATGAAAATCTAATTTTGAGGGAGGACCCAGCTTATATTTCAAGAATTTCCTGTGTGCATTATGAATATTATAAAAACCTGAATGACCTGAAAGAACGACTGAACCTTGACGGGGAACTCATACAATGCATCTGTACGAAAGACGGACAAATTTTAGGTTCTGAGAATGAATTCGCTTTTGGTGCCAGCCAGATTCCGGCATTAGGTGAATATGCGGATGGCGTTGATACCATGGCTTTTTTAAGTAATTTGAAATGACAAAAGGAGAACGGGCAAAAGAAATAGCAGACATTCTGGAATTTCATTATCCGGAAGTTCCCATACCCCTGGAACATTATGATCCCTACACCTTATTAATTGCAGTATTGCTTTCTGCTCAAAGTACCGATAAAGGCGTAAATAAGGTTACACCCATTTTATTTGCCAAAGCGAATAGCCCCGAAAAAATGGTTAAACTAAGTCCTGCAGAAATTGAGGCGATCATCAAACCTGTTGGTCTTTCGCCTCGAAAATCAAAAGCCATCCACCAACTATCCCAAATCCTCCTGGATAAGCATAACGGAGAAGTGCCAAAAGATATGGAAGCATTGGAAGCATTGCCAGGGGTTGGTCACAAAACTGCCAGTGTGGTTGTTTCACAAGCTTTTCAAATACCTGCCTTTCCTGTTGATACGCATATTCACAGACTGGCCTATCGCTGGAAACTGAGTACAGGTAAAAATGTGGTTAAAACAGAGAAAGATCTTAAAAAACTTTTCCCTGAAGAGAGCTGGAATAAATTGCATTTGCAGTTCATTTATTTTGGACGGAGCCATTGCCCTGCCCGGGGACATAATCCTTCTGAATGTCCCGTTTGCTCTATTTATGGTCGCAAGGATATGAAATAAGTCGACCGGCCCCGTTGATACATTAAACTAATAAATAATGTGTTTTGCTCTGTAATTCTTTTTAATATGGATCATTTTGAGTGATATTTCAATCATTAACGGATTATTAACATCGAAAATTGAAATCATTAGACAGATTCATTATACATTTGTCAATAACAACATGCTGCTGGGTATATATTTTTGATTGTTGCCTGCTTTGTGTGATAAGATATTTTTATTAATTCAATAAAATAAAAAAATGATGAAGAAATTATTGTTATCCGCTTTTGTAATGTTGTCAGTTGCAAGTTTTACTTTTGCACAGAACACAGAAGCGAATAAATCAACTGACACCAATGGCCCTGTTTTGTCATTAACAAGTAACACCATTGATTATGGTACTATTGAGCGAAACTCAGAACCATTAAGAAAAGTGGCTTTTACGAACACGGGAAATGAACCATTGATCATAAAAAGTGCCAGAGGTAATTGTGGATGTACAGTTCCAAAATGGCCAAAAGAACCAATTCTTCCTGGTGAAACTAAAGAACTGGAAGTTAGATATGCTACCAACCGTGTTGGTAAATTCAGTAAGAAAGTTACATTGACAACCAATGAAACTACCGGAATTCCACACGTTATTAAAGTTACAGGAGAAGTGTTGAAGCCAGCAGAGGATGAAGGCGTTCCTGCAGGTCAAAAGAACATTCTAAACAAATAGAATAATCTGTCAATTTTACGTTTTAAGGCCCCTTAATTGGGGCTTTTTTTTTGTCATATTGCCAGGTACCCAACAAGATTGAAGCTCTGGTCGAATTATTATTTGATTTAATTAATAAATTATAGGCCTGAAGGAAGAAATTTCCTCTTCGTTTCATAATTTTAAGAACGAACTATTTATTTTAGTTCTTTTCTATTAAATAGGATGAGGTCTTTCTGTCTGGATTTAAATTAGTTTCACACAGCATGCTGCCCAAAAAGCAGTTTTGAATCAGATAAACAAAAAGTCATCGGGCCTGTTTACCAAATAAAACTTAGCATATGTTTATTGTTATTTCCCCCGCGAAAAGACTGGATGAAAAATCCAAAATGTTTGAAGATTATACCTTGCCTCGGCACCCGGATAAAACACAGGTACTAATTTCCATACTCAAGGGATTCTCACCGGCTGAACTACAGGAATTGATGCATATCAATCCACAACTGGCTGACCTTAACATTGACAGGTATCATAATTTCAAAAAAAGACATAACAAACAAAATAGTTTGCAGGCGATATTTGCTTTCAACGGGGACGTATTTCTTGGTCTGCAAGCGAAAACCATGACTGATGAATCCATCCGGTTTGCGCAGGATCATTTGCGTATACTTTCGGGCTTATATGGTGTTCTTAGGCCTTTGGACCTGATTCAGGCTTACCGACTTGAAATGGGCACCAAAGTAAAAACCGAAACGGCAAATGAGCTGTATTCATTTTGGGGTACGCTGATAACATCCATGATCAAATCAGATATGCGTAAAGTTAATTCTGATGTTTTGATCAATCTTGCCTCTAATGAATATTATAAAGCAATAGACACAAAAAAGATAAAGGCAAGGATCATTACTCCAAATTTCAGAGAAGACAAGGATGGTGAATTGAAATTCTATCCCGTTTTTGGTAAAAAAGCAAGGGGTTTGATGTCCAGATACATTATTGACAATCAAATTTCAGACCCGGAAGACCTGAAAGGGTTCAATTATGAAAATTATTACTACGATGAACGAAATTCCACGGAAGATGAAATGATGTTTATCCGTTAAAACTTTTTGCTTTTACAATTCTTTTTACTGATTCTAGTAAAGATATCTCGCTTCGTTACAGCTTTTTTTATAAGTCAATATGGCCTAACAGGAAATGGAGTCTGTTGAACTTTATTTTATTTATCATAGCTCTTTTTGTACCTTGCAAATAGAACTTATTTATGGTAGCCACTAAATTTCTGAGCATGCAGAAAGTCCTTTCCATTTTCTTTTTAATATTTTTAATGAATTCCCTCTTCGGTCAAATTGGTTTTGACAAATCAAATCAATTGATCAGAAACAAGAAGATAAGATCTACTGTAAGCGTTGGAATCAGCGACATGAATGCCGACTATAAAGACGACCTCATTTTTCTTGATAAGGGTCAGGACTTGATCGTTGCTCATCAAAACGGTCCAGATTCAGAATTTGACCTGATAGAAAGTGGCAAGATTCTGGAATATCCCGCATGGGCACTTTCACTTGGTGACCTGGATAATGATGGAGTCAATGAGATCTTCACGTGTGGAATAAACACCTATGGCAATATTTTCAAACTAAATCAAATGGGCAATTATGCGAATACGCAGCTTTTATTTGGGCTGACTTTTCCTCAGAATTCAAATATGGCCGATATTAATAATGACGGTTGGCTTGATGTTTTTGTGTGTGATGAGAGAGCCTACAATGATATTTACCTGAATGATCAGAGCGGTTATCTAGTGTATAATGATTTTATCGACATGAATACGATTCCTGAATCCGATAATTCCGGTAATTATGGGAGTGAATGGGTGGATTTTGATGATGATGGAGATATCGACCTATTTATTACAAAATGTAAGGGAGGCATTGATTCACCCAATGATCCGCTTCGATTAAATGTGTTGTACCAAAATGATGGTTTTAACTACTTTACAGAAAAGGCAGGAGCCTATGGATTAAGGAATGGCGCACAATCGTGGACGGGTAGTTTTGCAGATTTGGATAACGATGGAGATCTGGATTGTTTTGTTTCCAATCATGATACCAGTCACGTGATATACCGAAATATTCTAAATGACACCTTTGTTGACGTTACTTCAGAATTGATCCCAGCTATCCAAACAGCTTCGATTCAATCAGCCTTAAGGGATTTTGATAATAATGGATATGTAGATATATACCTTAGCGGAAATAAGGATTTCATGTTTTGGAACCTCGGTGCAGATCAGTGGGTCACGGAGGAAAATCCATTCGGGGAACCGGATGTTTTTACTTTTGCAACCGGGGATCTCAATGATGATGGTTTTCTTGATCTGGTCACTTCTTATGGTCAATTGAATGAAACGGGTGATTATGATGATATTGTATGGATCAATCAGACCAATTCAAATCATTATTTAAAAATAAGCCTGATGGGAAATGTTTCCAACCGGATGGGGGTGGGGACAAAAGTCAAAGCATTTTCCGAATTGGGTATTCAGACCAGAGATGTAAAAATTGGTGAAAGTTACGGGACCACAAATTCGGCTAATATACATTTTGGCTTGGGGGCGGTCCAGCAACTGGATTCCTTGATCGTCTACTGGCCGTCAGGGATCATTGATAAATATTATGAAATTCCATCAGATCAGCATCTTTTGGTTCAGGAATCGAATTGCATCTCTACTTTTACGGATCTGATTCTTCAGGGAGATGAAGTGCTATGTGCCGGTGAATCCGTTCAGATCTCATTTGAACCTGAAGTTGAAAATTATCTTTGGTCAACCGGAGAAACGAATCAGACAATAGAAGTCTTTGATGAAAATAATTTACGCTGTATAGGGGTAGACAGTGAAAATTGCTTGCATTATTCAAATATTAAAAAAATTTGGTATCAGCCAGATCAGACATCAAAGATCAGGATTGAGCAGGGCGATAAAGTAAATTGTCCGGGAACCGAAGTCAAATTATCCTCTGCCAGTGCATCAGCCTATCTTTGGTCAACGGGGGAAACAGACCAAGAAATCAGTATTGATGTATCGGGCAGTTATTCAGTTGTTACGCAGGGCAACTGCGAATCGTTTGAAAGTGATCCCGTTTCCATTTTGTTTTTTGAGATTGATTTACCATTAATAGAATCAGATACTATATGGTTTCATGAGCCGGGACCCTTAGAACTAAATGCAACGGGTAATAATATTTTCTGGTACGATGCCATTGATGCACAAATCCCTATAGCTGCCGGTCTATTTTTGACAGACAGCCTCTTCCGGGATACCAGCTTTTATGTTGCGGATCAAATGCGCCATCAGGCAATCAATCAATCTGTAGGAATGATTGATCATGTGGGCTCACTTTTCGGAAGCAACACCATCAATTCAGGATTAAAATTCAATTGCTGGGATAGTTTGATCATTGATAGTATAACTGTAATAACGGACCTGCCCGGATTCAGGACTTTTGAGTTACGCCAATTAAATGAGCTGGATGGATCAAGGGAATTGATCTATTCAAAGGATATTTATTTGGAAAAATCAAAACAACAAATTGAGCTAGGATTTCAGGTAGACCCCGGGTTGAACTATATTATGACAACCAATCCAGATAGTAACCAGATTCATTTTGGTTACAACAGCCCAGGACTTTATCGATCTAATCAGGGCGTAACATTTCCATATTCTATAGAGGATTTGATTGATATATCTACTTCTCTGCACGGGCTCGGATATTATTATTACTTTTTCGATTGGAAGCTTAGGCCGTTGGGTATTAGTTGTGTCAGTGAAAAGGTTCCGGTTGTAATTATTCTGGATACGGTAGCAAACCAACAAATAAATTCAAGTCTGCATTCTGAAATAATGGTTTTTCCGAATCCCGGAGATCAGATAAATGTGCTGACGAGCGGATTTGTTGAAAATGCTGATTTAAGCTTTAAATTATATGATTACTTCGGATCAGAAATTTTAAGTAAAGATTTTACTCGAAATTTAACGATAGAACTGGACAGAATTGAGGAAGGCTTGTACCTGATCGTAATTGAAAACATAAAATCAGGAAAGCGATATACACAGAAGTATATTAGGAAGAAATAAAAAAAGCTCCCTAAGGAGCTTATTGGGTGGCTAATCGGATTTGAACCGACGACCTCCAGAACCACAATCTGGCGTTCTAACCAACTGAACTATAGCCACCGTATAAAATCGGTTTGCAAATTTAATACAAGTTTCAATTTAAACATTATTTTGGCAAAAAAATATTACAGTGAATTACATAATCAGGAAATTTAACAAGTCGGATCTGGGTGAAATGTACGAAATGATCCGAGAATTGGCCATTTTTGAGAAGGCTCCGGAAAAAGTGACGAATAGCGTTTCCCAAATGGAAGAGGAAATGGACTATTTTGAATGTTTTATTGTAGAGAATGAAGAAAAAGAAATTATAGGGATGGCTCTTTATTATTATGTGTACTATACTTGGGTGGGAAAGTCCATGTACCTGGATGATCTGGTCGTCAGGGAAAAGTATAGAAATCAAGGAATTGGCAAAGAGTTGTTAAACAAAATAATAGGTGAGGCCAAAGAAAATAATTGTAAAAGACTACGTTGGCAGGTGTTGGACTGGAATGAAAAAGCTATTGATTTATATACCCGTTTCGGGTGTGATATGGATGAAGAATGGTTGAATTGCGATTTAAGTTTTATTTAACGATATAAATTTTCAATCTATTCATTTTTTTTCTAAATTGTAGTATCGTTAATCATACAAATTATTTTATATGAAGAAATTTACATTCCTTTTAGCTTTGATAGGTGTTCTTTTTTCTTCCCTATCCTATGCTGGAAATGGTGACCTATTCACCTATGATAAAGAAAAAGTAAAAATGGAGCTGGCAGATCTTGTTGCACTTGAGTCCATGGTTAGTCAGGACCAGACTGTTACTTATCAGGATCTTCTGGAAGTAAACAATCCGCTTGTTACCGGCTTGGACTATGGTTCAAACATGATGTTAGGTATGAGTTCCGGACCAATAATTCCTGCTTTCTGGTGGGGATGTTTATTTGGGCCAGTCGGTATTCTGGTAGTTTACCTTGTAGAAGATGACAGTTCACAAACCAAAAGTGCATTTTGGGGTTGTTTAGTTAATGTACTTATATCAGGAACAACTACTGGATTTTATTATGCTTTAGCTGCTGCAAACATGTAGATTCTGCTGCTTACATCCTATTGTTAATGATATACAGGTTTTTCGGATTGATGATAACATTATCCGGGAAACCTTTTTTTATAAGCATATTTTCATTATCCAAATAATTACTTATTCGTAATGCGTACCAAATTTTTAACCGTATCTACAATTTGCTTTTTAATTTTTGGGACCGGAATATTGACAGCACAGCATTATTATCGGATCAAGGCAGATTTTTCATTTAAATATGCGGGTTCAGAAGAAACCGGATCCAGTTTGGTTATGGGAACGGCCTATTATGATAAAATTGATAAAAAGATTACCTATCAGGTGCGGTTTCCAAAAGCAGAATATTGGGTTATGCAGGATACCAATATGTATAAATTTGCAAATGGCCAATTAATTGAGAAAAGCTTCATGGTCTCCCCTGTTGAAACCTCAATCTTCAATCTTGCCTTGCAAAGCACCATGAATAATTTTGCGCTTGAAAACTCTGCCTATTCCCTGAAAAGTGTTGAGGAAGATAAAGGAATGGTTATAGCCACCTGGTCACCTCCCAAAGTTAAGGGAAATGATAAAATAGGGGATGTTCTGATCGCAAATAAAAACGGATTACTGAGCGGAATAATTTTTAAGAATGCTGCGGGAGATGTGGTGGCCAAACAATTTTACGATGATTATGAGATGGTCAGCGGCATAAATTTCCCAAAGGAAGTGACTCAAATTGTAATCGCAAACGGGAAGGAAAGTTATCAGATAACGAATTATAAAAATATTGTAATTGATGAAAGTGGCAAAGATCATTTATATCGTTATCCTGTTCACTAGCTTTCAATCCATGCTTAGCGCACAGGAAAGTGATTATATTTCAAAACTAGGTAGTGCTTTTCAGGCACATCACCATCATTCCGATTATACTTCATATTTGCTGGACGCAGGAAATCCTGTTGAATTCATTTTTGCGGGTCTTTTTGTGAGTTATAAAGCCGTACTTTCCTCTCAGGATATGAATTCTTGTGTATTCACACCTTCGTGTTCTGTTTATGGAATTGAGTCGATTAAACAAAACGGCCTGATCCTGGGAGTTATCAATACTTTTGACCGATTAACCCGCTGTCATCCATTTGCGGGGAAAAATTATAAATTTGACGAAGAACAAAATAGGCTTTATGATCCGGTTAATTAATCTTTTAATAATTGTATTTATCCTCTCTCAATCCGGAATTTCTCAGGAAAGAGATTTATTCGATCAGGAAAATAGTCAGAAATTTGCTTCCTACCTTTATGAATCCGGACAATTTGAACTGGCATCAGAGGAATTTGAAAGGGTCGTATTTATGAACCCCAACGATTCTTTATCTATTCTCAGGCTCCTTAAAGCGTATAGAAATCAGAAGAAATATGGAATAGGCGTTCGACGTGCTTTTGAATTATTGCCTGAATCATCGGGATTGGATAATGAACTTTTTGATGAAATTTTCAGGTTAAGTTTGTTGGCAGGAGATTTTGAAAAAGGCACACAACTGCTTTCTGATCATAATAAACTCAATGAAGATGATCGACTTAATTATGAATTGAGTATACTTTTATTGCAAAAGGAAATTGAAGGCGCAAATGAAATTATTGAGAACGCGGGCCAGCAAAGTAATCCATTTTACAATCAACTCAGGAAAATGGCAAAGGCCCATGATGAAATTAAGTACAAAAACCCATATGTTGCTGGTGGAATGTCAGCAATTGTTCCCGGAATGGGAAAAATTTATAGTGGCGACTGGCAGGATGGATTAATCGCATTGCTTTTTGTGGGATCAAATGCCTGGCAAGCCTACCGTGGATTTTCAAAAGATGGAATCAAAAGTAATTATGGCTGGGTGTTTGGGTCGATTACAGCAGGATTTTGGTTGGGCAATATATATGGTAGCTATAAGTCTGCCCGAAAATTCAACAAAAAACAGAAAATCAGATATTATGAGTCGGTGGAGCGGACTGTTTTTAGTGGTATTTAGTCTTTCAATGCTTGTTTCGGTAAGCGGACAAAAAATTGAACAGTTAATTGAATATGCAGATTTTCAATTTGATCAGGGTATTTATAAAATTGCTGCCAGAGAATATCAGCGAGCTTTATTCTTTGGTTCCAAGGAAGAGGTTGGGAAGTTGAATATCAAAACTGGAGATTGTTATTTTGAAATGAATAGTTTTGACGAGGCTGAGAAATTTTACCGGTTTGCAGCAGGTTTGGAGATGGCGGATAGTCTTAAAAACGAAGCCATTTTGAAGAAGTCTTCTTGTAATCTGATGCTTGGCAACTATAATCTGGGGATTTTTGATTTGTTGAACCTCAATGCAGGAAATTTACCGGAAATACAGACAAAAAAGGATGTGTTATTGGCCATAGCTTATTTTGGCCTTAATGATTTTGACAAATCCAGGCATTATTTTGGAATATCATTGAGAGGACAAGACAGTTTGAAGAGGCAAAAATTAGATAGCCTTTTTAACAGTAAAAAGCTACACAGGCCAAACCCGGAACTTGCCTACTGGCTGAGCGTTGTATTGCCGGGTGCGGGACAATTTTATTCGGGAGATATCCGAAATGGTTCCAATTCTTTATTATTGATAGCTACTTTGATGACATTTGGGATCAGGATGGCTATAGTTCAGAGTCCGGCAGACGCAATTTTTACAATTCTTCCCTGGTATCAGCGATATTATATGGGAGGCTATAACAGTGCCCGTCAAATAGCTGAACGGAAAAGAGAAAACAACCGTGCGAAAATTTACAAGCAGGTTTTCGAAATGGTTTATTCCAAAAATAAATGAGAAGAAAGTTAAATTAAATTATTTTAGCTCATCTATATACCAACCGAATAGTTTAAAGAGTTAATATCAAATAAAGGTAAAGTAATGAAATACTGGTATCAGGCTATGATAATATTTATGGGTTTCCAATTAAATGCACAATTGGATGAGATACCTATTCTAAATCCGTCATTTGAAGGTGCGCCGGCTGCAGGAACTTATGAAAGGAATTTTCATCTGGGTTCCTGGTTTGATATTGCTCCATATTATTTCAGAGGTCAGACGCCGCCGGATGTTCAATCCGGTTCAATGGAATTTTTTGATGTCACGACGGAACCGGTTGAAGGGAATTCTTATCTGGGGATGGTTACCCGTCAAAATGAAACCTGGGAATTGGTCTCACAACGACTTGTTAAACCTCTTGAAATGGGGAACTGTTACGAATTTAACATCTTTCTGGCCAGGTCTGAAACTTATTTCAGCAGAATGCTTTCTCAAGGGGATACTACAAAAAAATTAAATTTCAATCGTCCCATTGTACTTAGGATCTGGGGAGGAAGAAATGTCTATGAGAAGAGAGAATTGCTTGCAGAATCGGATGTGATCTCTCATTCTGATTGGAGAGCTTATCATTTTGAATTCAAAACCAAGCAAAAGCACGAATACCTCATTCTGGAGGCATTTTATAAAACGCCGACTTTATTGCCCTACAACGGGAATATTCTTTTAGACCATGCTTCAGGCGTAAAACAGATATTATGTCCGGGAGAGGAACTTGTAATTTCAGAAATTGAAACTGAAAACACCCTTGATAAATCACCAGTTGATGTTAATGCCCCCCCCAAACCGTCGGCACAATCCAAGTCAAATTCAGGCAACAGGCGTAAAAGTGCTGCCCAGGAAGTTGACAATAGTGTAAAGGAAACGAGTGAAAACGAACTCAGGATCTTAAAGGATCTTGATAAAGATAAAATAGTAGAGGGACAGATAATTAAGATAGAGCAATTATATTTTGATGCTGATAGTTCAAATTTTACTTCAGGGTCTTTTTATGTCCTGGATGAAATATATAATTTTCTGGTCAGCAATCCCCATATTGTAATTGAGATAGGTGGACACACAAATGGAGTTCCTGGCAAGCAATATTGCCAGACGCTTTCATTAAAACGGGCACGGGCTGTGGCTGGTTATTTATATCAAAAGGGAATTCTTGATTCCCGGATCATTTACAAAGGATATGGCAAGGAGCGACCAATTGCCTCAAACAGAACGATCATTGGGCGGCAAAAAAATCAACGGGTAGAGATAAAGATCCTGAAGGTAAAGTGACCTGTTAGGAAATATCCTTTCTATTAAATATCCTAAAGCTTGAAACAAACAATATGGCTGTGCATATTGCCAGTATTGCCATTTCTAAGCCGGTTCTGTCGTACCCAACCATTATTTTTTCAGGGTTGAAATAGCTAAAAAAGTTGAAATACTTCGTAAAAGCCAGTGAGTCCCAAAAATCACTAATAATATTTATAAAATAGAATACAAATGCGATTAAAGCACTCACTCTGACAGCTTTCGCAATGTCTTTGAACCAAACTGAGAAAAACAAAGCATAACTCATAATAAAAGCATGTAATAAAAATGAATTAAAATCAACGATCATCATTTTAGTCATCAGTTCCGGGTCTAGTTTGTGGAATAAATAGATGGCCAAAGTCGCTCCAAAGCTTGCGGATAAAGTCAAAATGACTAAAATGAATAAGGTAAAAACATATAAAACTGATATCAGAACTTTTCGGTCAAAAGGGTGGGCCAGAATAATCTCCATAATCCTGTTGTCAGAATTTGAACCGATATTTCGAGAGATCATACTGAATGAAATAAAGGTGGTTAGTGTTATTACGATCGGATGTTCAAGGCCAAATGCAATGGTTCCTTCAACTGAGATCTGGCTTAAAATGTCATCTCCAAATGAGTCAGTAAATTGAGCGGGCAATTGGCTGAGGAACATCTCCACCATAGGAGCTATTTCCAGTGTGCTGTTGAAATAGATCAATAACAATTGAACAGATGCGATAAAAATCATACTGAACAATATCAGTGGTCTGTTGCTTACCCAAATATATTTTATGAATGCAAGTATATCTGTTCTCATTGTGTTTTTTTCTTTTGGTTTTTATCATAGAAACTCAAAAAGATATCTTCCAGACTTGGCGCAGGAAGAATCAGGTCCTCAATCCGGAACCGGGCCAGTTGAGCAAAAAGTGAATTCAGTTCTCCTGTAATTCTGTATTCAAAAATATTTTGATTGTTTGAAATTAAATCTGCCCCTTGTAATTGAGGTGCTGCTGTGACATCCAAAGGTAATTTTAGGATCAGTTTTTTTGTGATCTTTTGTCTTAAAGATTCCAGGGATTCAAATCCAACTAGTTTTCCTTCCTTTACGATGGCAACTTTTTTGCAGATCTTTTCCACTTCAGGCAGATTGTGAGAAGAAAAGAATATGGTTGACCCCTCTGAATTCAAACCCAGTAATAGTTCATATAAAGCATCCTGCATCAGTGGATCCAGTCCTGTGCTGGGTTCATCGAGAATGATCAATTCCGGCCGGTGAGAAACAGCCTGGATAATTCCAAGTTTTTGTTTCATGCCTTGAGAATAGGCTCTGATTTTTTTGTTCAAATCTCTATCTGATAGTTCGAAAGTATCCAGAAGTATTGTGGGTTTTGAATAATTTATTTGCCTAAGGTTACTTGAGAATTTAAGAAATTCATTTCCGGTCATCCGGTCATAAGGAGAGAAATCTCCTGGCAGGTATCCCAGTCTTTTACGAATTTCCAAAGATGCATTTTTTACATCCTTACCAAAAATATGAACAGATCCGCCGCTTGGTTTGAGCAAGTCGAGCATCAGCCTGATGGTTGTTGTTTTACCAGCCCCGTTTGGTCCTAAAAATCCAAAGACTTCACCTTCTTTGATAGAAAAGTCAAGATTGCTGATTCCCACGTGTTTATCATACATTTTGCTTAGGGAAGAAAAGCGGATGATCTCATTGTTGTTCATATGAAAATAGTATCAGATTATTTCTATAATAACCATGAATGCAAAGATTTGTTTCAAATGCTGCCAATAAAAAAAGGCCGGATATTATCCGACCTTTTCTGTAATATTAATTATAGTTTCTCGAATCTGGCCTGAAAGAATCTCAGATAAGCGGGTTCGTACACCATCTTGAGTCCTTTTGCCTTGGATGCCCTGTCAAAGACCTCCTTTACGGATTCAGCGACAACGCCCATATGTGCCTGGGTGTAAACCCTTCTGGGTATGGTCATTCGTGTCAGCTCGAGTTTAGGATATTTGTGATCTCCTGTCTTTGGATCCCTTCCGGCGCTTACTACACCTCGTTCCATTATTCGCACTCCAGAGTCCAGATACAATTCAGTGGCGAGCACCTGAGCCGGAAATTGATCCTGAGGAAGATGCGGGTAAAATCCCTTTGCATCTAAAAACACAGCATGTCCTCCGAAAGGACGCACGATCGGGATTTCCCAGTTATCCAGCAATTTCCATAAGTATTTGATCTGACCAACTCGGGATCTGATATAATCATCTTCAATTGATTCCCGGATACCGATTGCCATAGCTTCCATATCTCTTCCGGCCATGCCACCATAGGTGTGCAGACCTTCATAAACCACAACCATATTTCGTAATGAGTCAAATACTTTGTAGTCGTTTACGGCGACCCAACCACCGATGTTGACCAGGTGGTCTTTTTTGCCACTCATCCAGGCTCCATCTGAATAGGAACAAAACTCTTTCAAAATACTGGCTACTGATCGGTTTGCGTAACCTTGTTCCCTGATCTGAATGAAATAAGAATTCTCAACGAGTCTGGTGGCATCCAGATAGATCAGAATCCCATGCTTGTCACAATAGGCTCTCAATTCTTTGATATTGGACATGCTAATAGGCTGTCCGCCGGCCATGTTAACTGTTCCTGCAACACTGATATATGCGATTTGATCTGCGCCATGTTCTTTTACTAATGCATCAACTTTGTCAATATCAACATTTCCCTTAAATGGGTGAGTGCTTTGCGGGTCGTGTGCTTCGTCAATGATCACATCAGCAAAAATTCCACCAGCAAGTTCCTGATGAAGTTTTGTAGTTGTGAAATACATGTTGCCGGGAACGAACTGACCTTTTTTGATCTGAACCTGACTCATAAGGTGTTCTGCCCCTCTTCCCTGGTGGGTGGGCACCAAATGTTCATAGCCATAAACTTCTTGAATGGTCTTCTCCAGATTGTAGAAATTAACACTACCAGCATATGATTCATCTCCCAGCATCATGCCGGCCCATTGGCGATCACTCATGGCACTTGTGCCAGAATCTGTTAATAAATCAATATAAACATCTTTTGATTTCAGCAAGAAAGTATTGTAACCTGCTTCTTTTGCGGCAGCTTCTCTTTCTTCCGGCGTGGTCATGGTGAGGGGTTCCACCATTTTGATCTTCCATGGTTCAGCCCAGGATCGTCTTCCGGACTGTTGTCCCATTGTTTTAAAATGACTCATAATTGTGTGTTTAGCACAGCGCTTATCAGCTGTTGGTGATAAAATAAATATCATCCAAAATAATGAAATCACTTGGTTCAAAGTGTGTTATGAAACGATTTTAAGGTAGATTATAATGATTAAAAATAAGAAAAAAGGGATAAGTTCTTGTGTTTTGGAGAGCTGAAATTCAATTGAGTTCAAAGCCTTTAACAAGGGATGAATCATCCACAAAAACGAATGTAAACAGATAAATATTTAAATACAAAGATGATTAAACTTTAGCTTCAGTAGCTTTTAGTTTTTCCATGTTTTCAGCGACCTGCAATGCTTCGATGATTTCTGTCAAATTACCATCTACAATTTTATTCAAACTGTATAAAGTCAGGTTGATCCGATGATCTGTAACCCTGTTTTGGGGGTAATTATACGTTCTGATTTTATCAGAACGGTCACCGGAACCGACCAGCGATTTTCTGGTCGCTTTTTGAGATGCCACCTCTCTTGCGCGCTGGGCATCCTGAATTTTCATGTATAGACGTTGCATCGCTATTTCTCTGTTTTTATGCTGGGATCTTGAATCCGTACTTTCAGCGACCTCTCCGGTAGGAATGTGTGTAAACCGAACACCCGATTCTGTTTTATTAACGTGCTGTCCACCCGCACCACTTGCCCTGAAGGTATCAACTCTCAGGTCATCTTTTTTGATGTTGATCTCTGCTTCTTCAAATTTTGGCATTACCACCACTGTTGCTGCAGATGTATGAACCCTACCTTGAGATTCTGTTTTTGGTACCCGTTGAACCCGGTGAGCACCAGATTCGAATTTAAGTTTGCCAAATACTTTATCGCCGGTTACTTCAAGCACCAGTTTATTAAAACCACCTGAAGTACCTTCATTTTCATACAATACCTCAAATTTGAATCCTTGTTCCTCAAAATATTTGCTGTACATACGGTAAAGGTCCCCTACAAATATACTGGCTTCATCCCCCCCTGTTCCTGATCGTATTTCGAAAATAACATCCTTTGAATCTTCCGGGTCAGTGGGTATAAGCATGAATTTAAGCTCCTCTTCCATTTCTGTTTGTCTGGGCAGCCATTCCTCTAGTTCTTCCTTGGCCATCTCGCTCATTTCCGGATCCGGATCATTCAGAAGCGCCTTTGCTTCTTTGATATTATTGATCAATGTTTCATATTCCTCAAATGCATCCAGCATGACCCCGAGTTCCTTATATTCCCTGTTGAATTTTTTATATTTCTCTAAATCTGATATAATATCCGGATTGGAAAGTTGTTCCTCAACAAAATGAAATTTTTCCCTTAATGCAACTGCCTTGTCCAACATGCTTTTTTGATTTTAGGCCACAAAGCTACAAAATGTAATTGAGCTGAATAATATAAATTTGTAAGCAGCCTTCGGATTTATTGTAGATTTTATTATTATTGGCAACCAGAATGCAATTCGTCTGGTTTAAAATCAAAAAAATGTATAATTACAATGTATGATTGGCTCAGTAGAAAATTATTTTCTTAACAATGGTAATAATTGCATCCTGAAAATTTTGAATTTTTTATTTGATCTGTGTAATTTTAAATTTGAAATCTCTTAAAAGTCATAGGTTTAATAAGGGAAAGTGCTATTTTTTGTTGGCAAACTTTTCAAAATCAATAAAAACACTAATTTTGTGAACTTTTTAAACAAATTATCGATTCAGGTGGTTTGGAAGTTATAAACATTAACAATAATCATGTTCAAAGCAAAAAACAAGGAGAAGGCAAAAACTGCTATCTTAATATATACGGAGCAAACTCCAAACCAGGAAGTGCTAAAATTTGTTACCAATCGTAAATTTCATGATGGTGCAGCAGATTTTTCTGATAAAGCGCTAGCTCAGGAATGGTCTCCATTTGCAATGGCAATGTATGAATTGCCATATATTAAATCCATTTATATAAATAACAATTTTGTCAGTATTGAAAAGGAGTTTAATTATTCCTGGACAGAAATTATGCTTAAAGTAAAAGAGTTTGTAAAAGCATACCTGGCAGAAGGAAACACAATTGTAAAGGACGGCTATTCTGAAATGATAGAAGCTGAACGCGCGAAAAGGAGAGCGGATGGGAACGATGATGAAATCATTGAGCGAATCATTGAGATCATGGATCAACACATCAAACCTGGAATTGAAATGGATGGTGGAAATATCGAATTCATATCCTTTGAGGATGGAGTGTTAACCGTTTCGCTACTTGGTGCCTGTCGTACTTGTTCCTCAGCATCCGTTACGCTAACAGCAGGAGTTGAACGTATTATTAAGAGTATGGTTCCTGAGGTCAGTGAAGTGGTTCAGGATTTTGGATATTAAACAAATATTAAAAATATATTGATTTTCAGATGATTATGGCACTTTTTTCTATCTAATAGTCTATATTTGCCGACTTTAATGTAAAAAAGTAATTAATTATTAACAATCAGAGTTTGAAAATTTTATTTTTGCGCCATTATTAAAATAAAGAATTATGTCAACAGTAGCAGAAAAAGTTAAAGAAATAATCGTAGACAAATTAGGAGTAGACGAGTCAGAAGTTACAAATGATGCTAGCTTCACAAATGATTTGGGTGCTGATTCACTTGACACGGTTGAATTGATCATGGAATTCGAAAGAGAATTTGAACTATCTATTCCTGATGAAAAAGCAGAAGGTATTGCCACAGTTGGAATGGCGATAGAGTATATTGAAGCTGAAAAGAATGCTTAATATAATCTGTTTTTGAAAGTTCTGATTTTAGGATCAGATACAATGAAAAAAAACTAAAACCGCTGCCAGATAATGGTCGCGGTTTTTTTTATATCAATAAACAAGTTATGCAAAACATTTTAAAATTAAAGGGCTTCACACCCAAAATTGCTGAGAGCTGCTTTGTGGCAGAGAATGCCACGATCATAGGAGAAGTTGAGATTGGTAATAATTGTAGTATTTGGTATAATGCAATTATTCGGGGAGATGTCGGGGCCATTCGGATCGGTGATGATTGCAATGTGCAGGATGGTGCATTGCTGCATGCTACTTATGGTGTCTCAGAATGTGTTTTAGGGAAAAGAGTAAGTATCGGACACAATGCCATTATTCATGGTGCCATCATTAAGGATGATGTTTTGGTGGGAATGGGTGCTATCATTATGGATAATACAACCATAAATAGTCGCACGATCATAGCCGCCGGTACAGTCGTTCTCGCAAATCAAAATCTGGAAGGCGGATACATGTACGCTGGTAATCCGGCAAGGCAGGTAAAGAAAATTGAAGAGAGCAAGGCAGGTAAGTATATTGATCTGACCCCAACCGCTTATCAAAAATATGTTGAATGGTATAAAAAGGAAGGATATGGTCAGGACCTAACGGGACTGGAATAAGCTTATCTTGTAGTGCCATTTATTAAAAAGAATCCTCTTACTCAAAAGAGGGGAAACATGCTACTTTTGCCTGGTCAGATGCACTCCAGCGAGAATCAGGATTAAACTAATGATATATATAATATTGAATGGCTCTCCGTCCAGTATACCCCAGAACAAGGCAACCAGTGGGATGATATAGCTTACGGAAGAAGCAAAAACGGTATTGGTCCGTTGAAGTAATCTGAAAAAATACATCGTAGCAATCATCGTGGCAAAGATGGCCAACACTAAAACTGCTGAAAAGGACTTCCAAACATATGGGTTGGTTTGGAAAGTTTCCACAATGGAAGAATTCCATAAAATTACAAAAGAAAAGGGTCCGAAAAGCACAAACGAAACAGCAAGGATCAATAATGGCTTTGTGTCTTTAAAAAAGAACCTTACAGCATTTATGTTCAAAGCGTACAAGATGGTTGCTATTACGATCAGGCCAATATATATGATGCTCCCGTCGAAATTCATATTACCGGAATATGCGATCAGGATCGTACCTGCAAATCCGATGACAACGCCAAGTGTGTTTTTCCCATTCAGCTTTTGTCTGAAGAACCAGAGTGCAAGCAACAAAGTAAAAATTGGTGTGAGTGTATTCAAGACCCCGGCAAGACTACTGCTTACTTCGGTTTGTGCAAAAGAGAAAAGAAAAGGAGGTATGCCATTTCCCGCCAAGCCTACGAGCAAAAAATAGTGCCATTTTTTCCAATCAATCTTTTTGAAATAATAAATCACAATAGGGATAGAAATAATAGTTGATATTGCGATCCTTAAACTGGCAAGTTCAATTTCATTAAATGAGATCAGGGCTTTTTTTATCAGGATAAAAGAACTACCCCATACAATGCTCAGAAAGAGCAGAATGGTCCAGTCAACCCAGTTAGATATTTTGACAGATCTGTTCAAAGACAATAGACTTAATGTATTTTAAAATAAAGTAAAAGCTATTTTGTCAAACACTCATTCAAAATACTGAAAAAACAAATAGTTAACTGCTAAAATGAAAAGACTTAATAAAACATTAACTATAAAAAAAGCTATACAGATCATTCTGCATAGCTTTTTAATTACTGAATTGATTTTCAGTGAATGCGCAAATAAGTGTCAGATCATTCTTGTTCGTCTCCTTTTTTCTTTGAGGATTTCTTTTCGTCCTTAATGATATTTGCATCTTCAATTTTCTCTTTTCCCAGATAGGATGGCAGATCCATTCCAGCCATATTAAAGAGTTCATTCATCGGAGGAACGGATTTGTACAATCCGGAGATAAAATTCGAGGTGTTATTTCCTCCTTTTGCATCCTTTCCACCATTCTCCCATACCGTTACTTTATCTATCTTGATATTCTTGATAGCTTCCACCTGTGTTTTTACAAGTTCAGGTAATTTGTCAGCGATAAGCATCAGAACGGCATCCCGTGAATTTCCACCGGCAGCTTTTACGATCTGATCAAAACCATTGGCTTGCTTTTCGAGTACTTCATACAAACCTTTGGCTTCAGCCATCTTTTGTAATAGCAATGCATCTGCCATACCTTTGGCTTCACGTCTGGTCTTCTCTGCTTCCGCTTCAGCATTGATCTCAATTCTTCTCTTCGCAATTTCTGCCTGAACGATAATATCAGCTTCCTTTGTAGCCTTTTCTTTCAGAGCCCTGGCTATTTCGGCTTGTTGTTCTGCAGCGTAGGCAGACTCAAGCGCATTCGCAGCCTGGATTTTTTCTGCAGACATTGCTTTTTTAAGTGCTTCAGCCTCTTGTTCTCTTCTCGTTGCATTAGAATCTGCAATTCGTATTTTAGCCAGGTTTTCACCATCTATTGCATTTGCATGTGCTTTTGCTTCTCCGATTTGTGCCTGAGCTTCAGCCGCAGAAACCTGAATTCTCTGATCCTGTACTGCTTGTGCCTGACCAATTGCTCCATCCCTGTTTTTTTCAGCCACACTTTTCTTCGCGTCGTTGATCGCTTTTGCCGCAGCTTCCTTACCGAGGGCTTCAATATAGCCGGACTCATCCTGAATATCCGTTACGTTAACGTTGATTAGTGTCAGGCCGATCTTTCTGAGTTCTGCACCCACATTGCTGGAAACATTTGAAAGGAATTTGTCCCTGTCAGCATTAATTTCTTCAATGTCCATCATGGCAACCACCAGTCGCAACTGACCAAATATGATGTCTTTTGCAATGTCACGAATCTCATTGGTCATTTTACCAAGAAGTCTTTCAGCGGCATTTGTCATAACTCCAGGTTCATTTGAAATGGCCACTGTAAATCGAGAGGGTACATTTACCCGGATATTCTGTTTACTCAATGCGCTTTTAAGGTCCACATCTATAGAAATCGGGGTCAGGTCCATGTATTCGTAGTCTTGGATCACCGGCCAAACAAAAGCGGCACCTCCGGCGATACAATTCGCTGAGCCACCTCCGGTTTTCCCATAGATCACGAGGATCTTATCAGATGGACATCTTCTATATCTTGAAACAAAGAAGAAAAGTAATGCAATAAAAAGGACAAGAAGTCCGAGGCCCGTAAATAAAAAAGTTTCCGTCATGATTGGTTCGATTATTTAATTGTTAGTTGAATTTTCATTGTTTTCTGTCACTTCGCCCACCAGTAAAATATTGTCATCAAATACTTTGAATATGTAAACAACAGTTCCGGTTTTAATTGTTGGACCATCAGTCATAGCATCCAGTTCCATTGAACTATTTTCAAATTGAACAGTGACTCTTCCTTTTCCACTTTGATTCGCGGGAATCGGGATATATACTTCTCCGTATTTCCCCAGTGCTTCGTCAATTTTGATCGTACCTTCTTCAGAGAGTTTGATCAATTGATATAAAATAATAGCAACAAAGAACATGGCGATCAAGCCAGAGATGGTTGCCAATATTGAAGCCATGGAGAGGGTGAGGTTGTTTGATAATGCGATCACGCCCACCCAGCCGAAAAAAGTGAAGAATGCTATAATGCTTCTCACTGAGAACAAAGTAAAACTTGGGTCCACATCATATCCGCTATGCATGTCCATATGACTTCCGTCCACATCGATATCCGAGTCAAAATCAAGACCGATCAGGCTGATCACGAATTGTATAGTAAATAAAATAGTGAAGATCACGGCAATCGCCCAAAAAACCTGTTCTGCACCTGACAAATGAAACCACCAATTATTGATAGATAGCATAATTAAATTTGTTTAAAACTTACAATAAAGTAAAGTAGGCAGAGAAGGAGCCCGATTCAAATTCAATCGACTAATCGTGTGAATTAATCGGTGAAAAGGGGGCGTATGGTATTAAATGTTGCGCGTTCGAGGTTTTTGAATAATAAATATTTAAAAAACAAAACTACTAAGTGATAAAAGACTAAATTGGCTTTATACTAAAAAATATTTAGTTAGAGTATACCTGGTATAACAATTTGAATCTTTTTAATTTTTTAGAATTTTAGTAGTCGATCACCGTTAATTATTTCTCGATATTTAAAAAGAATCTTATTAAGGGAATTATTGCTATTTATGGTAGGGACATGTTTTGTCACTTTATAATTTATATTATTTTCGCCCCTGAATGAAAAGAAAAGCTGTCATGAAAGAAATTAAGTTGTTCTCTGGGACTGCCACCCAAAGTTTGTCTAACGATATTGCTAAACATTTTGGTGAAGAACTCGGTGATCTGACCCGCTCAAAATTCAGTGATGGAGAGATGCAGGTTGTCTATACCTCTTCGATCCGGGGTGCTTATTTATATTTGATTCAGTCGACGTTTTCTCCGGGGGATAATTTATTGGAGTTGTTGCTGATGATCGATTCCGCAAAGAGAGCCTCTGCCGGATACATTACAGCGGTGATGCCTTATTTTGGTTATGCAAGACAAGACAGAAAGGATAAGCCCAGGGTTCCGATCTCATCAAAATTAGTCGCGAACCTGATTATGGCAGCTGGTGCTGACAGGGTGATGACGATGGATCTCCACGCACAGCAAATTCAGGGATTTTTTGATATACCAGTTGATCATCTAAAGGCGGAAGCCATTTTTATTCCTTATTTAGAGCAACAAAACATGGACAATGTAATTTTTGCAAGTCCGGATGTAGGGGGTGTTAAAAGAGCCAGGGTTTACGCGAAGTACTTTAAAAAGGAATTTGTTATTTGTGATAAGGAACGTATTGTTGCAAATGAAGTTTCGAATATTATCGTTATCGGAGACGTAAAGGGCAAGGATGTAATAATGGTGGATGATCTGATAGACACTGCCGGTACAATGACTAAAGCTGCGGACCAACTTATCGCGGAGGGGGCCAATAGTGTGCGAGCGATCTGTACGCACCCTGTTCTTTCCGGACCGGCCTATGAAAGGATAGAAGATTCTATGCTGGAAGAGCTAATTGTAACAGACACTATTCCGCTTAGGAAAGAATCCACTAAGATAAAAGTCATCTCATGTGCTAAGTTATTCTCTGATGCAATAGAATATGTGTATGATAATAAATCCATTCAATCCTTATTTATTGACTAATTCTGCTTTTTGAATTTATTTTAGACGGAAATTGATCATTAAATAACTAATTTTCTGGTTTTAATTTGATATTTGTAGCGAATTTTGGGTGTTTGATGCCAATTTCATGGCTGATAATTACCTAACCTTCATTTTGTTAATTTATTTTTATATTATTTATTAAAAAAGTTTACCTTTGCAATCCATTTTTAAATAAGAGATTTTATTATAATGAATGTAGTAAATTTGAAAGGAGCGGTAAGAAATGATTTTGGCAAACAGGCCACCAGAGATTCCAGGAGGGAAGGTAAAATTCCTTGTGTTATTTATGGAGGAGATGAAGTGATTCATTTTTCTGTTGACGGGCCAGATTCAAAACCATTGGTTTATACTTCGGATTTTAACGTAGTAGAGATAGAAATTGATGGTAAAACATACAAAACCGTGATAAAAGATATCCAATTTCATCCTGTAACTGAAAACGTTGAGCATATCGATTTTCAGGAATTGGTTGATGGAAGAAAGGTTAAAGTATTTATACCTGTAAAATTGACCGGAAGTTCAATTGGGGTTAAAGACGGTGGTTCACTTGTAACCGTAATGAGAAAATTACTGGTTAAAGCGGCTCCTGAACATTTAGTTTCAGAGATCGAAGGTGATATTACTAAACTGAACCTGAATCAGTCAATTTGTGTAAGAGATATGAAAATTCCTGCTGGAATTGAAATTCTGCAGGATCCGGGTTCACCCGTTGGTTCCGTTGAAGTTCCAAGAGCTCTTAAAAGTGCTGAAAGTGCTGCTGACCTTGGCGGTGATCCTTTACAGGATGCACCTGAAGAGGGAGCAGAAGATGCAGCTGAATAATATACTCCAAATTATTTGGATGAACCCTGACTTTATAAAAAGTCAGGGTTTTTTATTTTCACTCTTCTGAAATACTTTCAGAACAAGTCTTAATCAGTTTTGATTGATTATTACAGGAATGAGTTAGTCTACTTTGGATAAAGAAAAAATTACCGAAGGTTTTTGCCATACCTGAAATAAAGTGCAGACTGGAAAAATGCTCTGGCTGCTAAAAATCCAAGCAGGGCGATCCAAAGTGCCTGGGTTCCTGCCATTTCTCTGAAGCCAAAATACAATAAGAAATAAACGGCAAACGAAAGGAACATGCTGTTGCGCATGCTTTTTCCTGCTGTCAAACCTACAAAGATACCATCCCAGATATAACTTCCGAATCCGATCAAAGGTAGGATAATAATCCATAAATAATCTCTGGAAGTGGCAGCTTTAACCAATTCATCCTGCGTGAAGGCACCGATTAACTGATCTTTTCCAAGCCAGAAAATAAACGTAAATAACAAGCCCATCGCTCCACCCCAATAGAAGGAGTGCCAAATCGTTTTATCCAGCATTCTATCATTACCAGAACCAAAATATTTACCTGTCAGACTTTCGGCGGCAAAAGCAAATCCATCGATACCATAAGACATCCAGTTCAGAAACTGCAATAGTATAACACTGGATGCGAGCACCAATTCACCCGACTTTGAAGATTGGCTATAGAAAAATGCAAATACAAAAGACAGGCAAAGCGTTCTGATAAAAATATCTTTATTCAGTTTGAAAAAAGCAAAAAACTCTGATTTTACTAGAATGGCTTTGAATACGATTTGCTTTAGTAGAGCAGGGTATTTATGGAACAATAAAACAATTGCGAAAATTACACCAAGATATTGAGCGATGAGTGTACCGAAGGCAACCCCTTTTACCTCCATGCCGAAATGAAGAACGAGCAAGGCACTTAAAATAATATTGACAAGATTTAAAAATATGGTTATCCATAAAGGATACAAAGCGTTTTGCATCCCAAAATACCATCCCATCAATGAATAAAGGGCTAATGTTGCTGGGGCAGCAAGGATCCGGATGCTGAAATATTGCTCCACCAGATTCATGTGGTCTGGCGAAACATTCATTAATACTGAACCAATTTCCCAAAAGGGTTGCTGGATAAGGATCAAAATGAGTCCAATTGAGACAGCAGTTAGTAATGCCCTTCCAAGAACTACCCCCATTTCTTTTTCGTCTTTCCTTCCAAAACTCTGAGCGGTAAGGCCAGTCGTTCCCATTCTTAGAAATCCAAAATTCCAATATAGAAAATTAAAGATCATTGAGCCAATTCCGACTGCTCCCAAATGCAACCCCGATAAATGCCCCATCAAAATGGTGTCAACCGTTGATAACATGGGTACCGAAACATTGCTGATAATGTTTGGAATAGCCAGCCTCAGGATCTCTTTGTTCATGGACACAAATTACAAAGCTAATTCGGTATTAAAAAAGATATAGATCAATGTTGAAGACATGAATTTATTCTAATCAGGAATTGCATTTGAAATGACTGACAGATTTAATTTGATTTTGCCTTTTATCATTCGATCACTATCCTGACGTTTTTCTGTAATTCCAGATTGCAAGTGTATTGATGACAATTGCAAAAATGCTTATTTTGATGAATTGGCCCTGGACAGCATAGAAATCACTCCCTTTTAGTAAAACTTTTCTATTGACATCGATGAAATAAGAAACAGGATTGAACCAGGTTATTTTTTGGGCCCAGGCAGGCATGCTTTCGATAGGGGTAAATAACCCACTCATTAAAACAAAAATCATCAGAAAAAACCAGGACATGAACATTGCCTGTTGTTGTGTATTTGTGATCGTAGATAAAAGCATGCCCAAGCCTAGAACAGCAAGCAGATATAGGGTTGCAAAACTGAAAACGAGCCACAAACTTCCTACGATCGGAATGTCAAAAATCAATTTTCCAATAGTCAGGCCAAGCGCAAGTTCCACCAGACCCAGAATAAGGAAAGGACTTAGCTTGCCTATTATAAACTGATGTTTTTTAATTGGAGTAACATTGATTTGTTCAATTGTTCCCATTTCTTTTTCCCTGACAATATTGATGCCTGTGAAAAACATGCCTATGGCAGTTACGAGAATTACCAGGATTCCCGGTACCATGAAATTAGCATAATCCATTTCAGGATTAAACCAAAAAGATGATTTAGTTACAATTCCTGATTCCTGCACAGAGACGGGTAAATCAGTGCTTTCAACTATAATGTTCTGGTTGAAATCCTGTACGATATGTATTGCATAGCTGGTAGCCAATCCGGCTTTCATGCCATCTATTGCATTGGCTGAAATATGAACTTTAGCATTATTATCCCTCAAAATTGACTTTTCAAAGTCCTGCTGGATTTCCAGGTAAAGGTCTGCATTTCCATAAAGGATATTGTCATGCGCCTGTTTCTGAGAAGCCCCAACAGCAATTACGTTGAAATGGTCAGAAGTTTTAAATTTACTGATCAAGCGATTATTCAGGCTATTATTTTCATGATTGATGATGTGGATATTGATGTTTCGGATCTCAAAATCAGCGGCATTCGCCAGTATGATAAGTTGAACCAATGGCATCATGATCAGCATCGGCAACATGATTTTATGCCGGAATATCTGAATAAATTCTTTTCTTATAAGAAATAGTATTGTTTGCATAATTTTTATTCTAATCTGATCTTAAAGTTTTTGATACTTAAAACTATAAATGCAGTTGTCATAAACATAAGTATCAATGTTTCCTTCCAGAGGAAAGCGATTTCAGTACCTTTCAGCATGATATTTTTGATGATCACAATAAACCATCTTGCCGGAATAATATGAGAGATCCATTGCAATGGCCAAGGCATGCTTTCAATAGGGAAAATAAATCCCGATAGTAAAATGGTTGGTAGAAATAATCCAACCAATGAAATGATCATGGCTGTTTGCTGATTATTCGTCTTGGTTGAAATAAAAATACCAAGGGACAAAGAGGTGGCAATGAATAACAGACTTTCAAGTAACAGCAGAATCAGACTTCCCCTGATCGGAACCTTGAAAACGAGGTCACCAAGGATCAGGATCAGTAAGAGATCAATAAAAGAAAGTACGACGTAAGGAATAACCTTTCCGATCACCACAACTCCCGGTTTCAGGGGTGAAACCAATAACAATTCCATATTTCCGAATTCCTTCTCACGGGTCAATGCAATCGAAGTCATAAGCGCACAGATCAACATTAATATCACCGTAATAACACCGGGAACAAATAAGTATACACTTTTCAGACCCGGATTGAAGAGCATTTTGTTTTCAACTATAATTCGGGGACCATTGAATGTAGGGATGCCCTGCAATTCCATCTGATACCTGGTAAAAATTATTTCTGCATAATTTGCAAGAATGGAGGCGGTATTTGGATCACTTGCATCTGCCAGAATTTGAACTTCAGCTGTATTGTATTTTTGGAGGTTTTCACCAAAATTTTCCTGAAAGAGAATCCCGATTTTTGCGTCGCCTCGTTGAAAATTCTTTTCGATATCCCTTACGGTTTCAACATAGCTGAATACATTAAAATAACCAGAAGCCTCCATCCTTCTGATCATTTCCATGGTTTGGGCATCTTTTGAAGGGTCGACAACGACGATGTTTACATTGCGTATCTCATTGGTGACCGCAAAGCCAAAAATCACAACCAGTGCGATTGGCATAGAAATCAATATCATCAAAGTACGCCAATCCCTTAAAATGTGTAATGTTTCTTTTTTTATGACACTAAATAATCTTTTCATAAGAAATTATCTGGCAATTTTTAAAAATGCATCTTCGATTGAATCGACATTATATTTCTTTTTCAGATCTCCTGGCGTGCCCATGGCTTCAATAAGTCCGTGGTTCATAATTGAGATACGATCGCAATATTCAGCCTCATCCATATAATGCGTAGTGACCAGTATGGTTGTGCCTTCCTTTGCCGCTTTGTATATCATTTCCCAGAATTGACGTCGGGTAATCGGATCAACGCCGCTGGTAGGTTCATCAAGGAAAACGATTTGAGGGTTGTGGAAAATAGCAACTGAAAAGGCCAGCTTTTGTCTCCATCCCAGAGGGAGCGAACTCACCAGGCTTTTTGCTGAATCCGTCAGGTCAAGATCCTTCAGGACCTGCGCTATTTTTTGTTTTATCGTTGAACGACGCATTCCGTAGATCCCTCCGAATAGTTGCATGTTCTCTTTTACGGTAAGATCTTCGTACAAACTGAATTTCTGACTCATGTAACCAATATTCCTTTTGATCATTTCAGTTTGACTAAAAACGTCATAACCGGCAACACTGGCTTTCCCGGAACTGGGTATGGAAAGGCCTGTCAGCATACGTATGGCTGTTGTTTTTCCAGCTCCATTCGCACCCAAAAAACCGAATATTTCACTTTTGTTTACATTAAAGGTAATATTGTCAGCGGCGGTGAAAGATCCGAATTTCTTAGTCAGATCTTTGGCTTCAATTGCTATATTTTCATTCAGATTACGCATAGTGTTTTTTGTCAGGATCTGTTCATCAATTCAATAAATCTATCTTCAATATCGGGTGTTCCCCAATCCAGTTCAAGCTCCGTATGACCTTTCTGAAGTAATATTTCTTTCAGTTCTGATAATTCTAATGTAATAGACTGATCAATGGTCACGTGTGTATATTCTCCGAAAGGATATGCATTGCCCACTTTGCCGATGGATCTCAGGTCCAGCAAAAGTCCATATTTATCTTTTGCGCGGATTTGAATGAGCTTTTGTGAAAATTTTGCAACGATATTTTCCGGCGTATCAATATCCAGCATAGATCCATTTTGAATCAAGCCTACCCGGTCACATAAAATGGCTTCATCCATATAAGGGGTGGAAACGAAGACCGTGATACCATGTTTTTTCATATCTCTGAGCATCTCCCAGAATTCCTGTCTTGAGACGGCATCCACACCCGTGGTTGGCTCATCAAGAAATAAGATGTCAGGTCTGTGAATCAACGCACAAGAAAGAGCGAGTTTTTGTTTCATCCCTCCGGATAAATTGCCGGCCCTTCTATTTTTGAAAGGTTTGATCTGTTCATAAATGGGTGCAATCAGTTCATAATTCTCTTCAATTGAGCTCCCGAAAACGGTGGCAAAAAAATCAAGATTTTCTTGAATGGTGAGGTCCTGATATAGTGCAAAGACCCCTGGCATATATCCGATCTTATTCCGGATCTGACGAAATTCCTTCACCACGTCATTGCCATTTACTACCGCTGACCCCTTGTCAGGTTTTAAGAGGGTTGTCAGAATTCGGATCAGACTTGTTTTACCTGCCCCGTCCGGACCGATCAAGCCGAATAGTTCGCCCTCTTTTACATCAAAGCTGATCGCATTGAGTGCCTTGGTTTTATCATAGGATTTATAAACGTCAGAAATTTCTATTGAATGCATAATTTTACATTATGAGTTGAATTTTTTGATCGGTTTTTTATTCTTTTATGGTGTTTTTGGGAAAATGTACTTCACCCGGCATACCTATTTTTAGTTTTCCTTCAGGATTGTCCATTGTAACTTTAAAAGCATATACAAGATTTACCCTTTCCTCTTTTGTCTGAATTGTCTTAGGTGTGAATTCGGCACGGTCAGCGATCCAGCTAATTGTACCCGTTAAGGATTCATTGGTCTGATCATCATTGTCAATTTGGACCTGAACTTCCTGTCCGATCGAAATTTGTGACAATTGGTCGCCACTTACATACGCTCTCAGTTCCATTTTGTCTAAATTGGCAATCTTATACAAGGGGCGGGCAGGGGAGACCATATTGCCCTGATCAGCCAACTTTATTAAAACGGTTCCTTTAATTGGATTGACAATATTACTTCTCCTGATCAGGTCATCGATTTGGGCCAATTGAGCACGTAAAGGTGGAATCTGCCCAAGGATACTGTTGTTAGCAATTTTATTCTGATCTTTTTGGGTTTCTATTTGTTGTTGCAATATATCGAGTTGCCCCTGAATGTCATCCAGCTGTTTTTGTGTAGCAGCCTCTTCCCGGATCAATTCCTGCACCCTTCGTTTTTCTTTTAAAACCACATCAATTTGCTTTTGAATCAATGTAAGCTGTGGTTCAATATTCAACTGTTTTGACCTAATAGCCTGAATAGAGGCAAGAATTTGATTTTTCTGAAGATACAATTGGACCGTGTCTATAAGACCAATTGTTTCACCTGCCTGGAGAATCATTCCTTCATTAATATCGAAATTCAATAATTTGCCACTCACTTCTGAACTAACGACCTGGTCGGTGCTTTCAAAATTGCCATATGCGTCTCCATGGTTATTTTTATCCTTGCAAGCAATGAACCCTAATGATAAACTCAAAATGATAATTGATATCTTTTTCATTGTTATAGATTTATTTTGTAATGCTATATTTTTCCTTTTATTAATTGATATTGAAGTTTTAACCTGATCATTTGCAGGTCATAGGAACTTAATTTTATTTTTGAAGCGGTAATCTCATTTAGAGTATTCAAATATTCACTTGAAAGCAAAACACCTTTTTCTACTTGTATTTTTTGAATGGAAGCAACTTCTTCACGCATCTGAATCAATTCGTTTTCTTTTATGATCATTTCACTGAGCTTATTGATGGAAACCGTAAAATTGTCATTGTATCTGTTGAGTGTCTTTTCCAGATTTAGTTTATGAATCTGGATCATATCCTGTTTGATCTGTAATAGTTTTTTCTCCGCTTTTGTTTTTCCCCAATCATAGAATTGCCAGGAAAATCCGATGCCTCCCATAGCAAAAAGACCAATGTTGTCATCAAAGAAATTGAGAGGATTAGGATAACCTGTGCCTGCGGTTGCGAAAGCAAATACTTTTGGCTTTTGCTGAAGCTCAATCATTTTTACCTGTCCATCCAGAATTTCTTTTTCGAGTTCAAATCCTGACATTTCCTTTCGTATAATATCTCCATCTATATTGAATTTCTGAATTTGCGGCAATATAAGCTGAATGTTTTCGTCCATGCTGATTCCTGTGATTTGCTCCAGGACCTTTATTTGTGCCAGTTTGTCCTGTTGGTTGGCAAAAATTTCATTTTCAATCTCTTTTTCTCTTATTTTCATTTGCAACAGGTCTTCTTTATTTGCAACACCCATTTTTAAAGCAGATTGTACTCTGGCCAGATTGATCCTGATTCTGTCCAGTGAGTTTTTGAGGATTTTATCCTTTTCATCACTAAAGAGGACAGATAAATAAGATTCGACAAGCTCCTGTTTAATCTTGTCTATTTCAATTTCAAGCTGATTGATCTGAGCAGCAGTAATTGAACTGTTCAGTGCATTTTGTTTTCCGGCCAGACCTCCATTATAGACCGTATACTGTAAGTCCAGCGTGGATTGGGCGCTGTATAATGGGATCTCAATAGATGGAATATTGGGATTGTCAAAACTTAATCCAATGCTTTCAGACTGGATTTTGGCTTGTCCGTTCCAGCTAATACTTGGGAGTGTTGATTTTTTCGTTAAGGCTTTTTGCGTTGAAAGGGAATTATTCAACAATTCCTTTTTTGCTGACAAGGGATGTGTTTTAACAGCCGCATCAAGACAAGCCTGTAACTCAATTAATTTAGCTGACTGACTAAATAAGTTTGAGCTCAGGAGGATAAAAATACATATTTTGATTAAATTCTTCATGAATGATAATTATTTTAGCCAATTGGATAAATTTGTGGTTTAATAGCTGATAAAGTGAAACTAACAATTTCTTTTTTCCTTGTTTTCATGAATTGCAGATAGTCATCATCGTTCAATCCGGAGATTTCCTTAAAAATGGGCCGGGCAATGAAAGGGAAAACACACATTGATATTATGTTGATTAACAAGTTGATCGGATTGATATTTCCGATTTTTCCTGCTTGTATTTCCATCTGTACCTGTACCATTAATTTGATTGGATTTATATCATAGTCTTGCATAATTTCCTTCATAAATCCCTCCCCTCTAAGATTCATCTCGCTTAATACGAAGCCAGGCAGATATGGATTTTCAATGAGCAGATCTATGTATAGTGTTACGAATTTTTCAATTTTTTCGGTTAGTGTTTCATCGCTTTTAATCAGTAAATCTAATTTGGGGATGATCTTTTTAATCACTTCTTTTAATACTGCATGAAACAGATTTTCCTTTGATTTAAAGTAATAATGGAGCAAGCCTTTATTGATTCCTGCCTTATCAGCTATTTCCTGCATTCGTGCTTCGCCATACCCTTTTGAAATAAAAACCTGTTTGGCTGATTCTATAATTTGTTCTCTGGATTGCATCATAAATAAATTACCTATATGGGTAAAATACAAATCTATACTATAATTTTTAATAATTCAAATTTCTGTTTGATTATAGTTATTGTTTGCATTGGGTTTATATTTGCGAAAGTTGGTAATACTCAAAAAACAAATAAAAGAATGAACAGGAACGAGACATATATGAAACACGCAATTGAATTAGCCAGGAGAAGTATGCGTGAATTAGGGGGTGGGCCATTTGGTGCCATAGTTGTAAAGGATGATAAAATCGTGGGAGTAGGTATGAATAAGGTAACCAGGAAAAATGATCCTACTGCTCATGCTGAAGTGGTAGCGATAAGGGATGCATGTCAAACTTTGGGTACTTTTCAATTGACGGGATGTGTGATTTATTCCAGTTGTGAGCCATGTCCGATGTGTTTAGGTGCGATCTATTGGGCCAGGCCTGACGGATTGTTTTTCGGCGCCTCAAAGCAGGATGCAGCAAAAGTGAATTTTGATGATGATTTCATATATAAGGAAATAAATAAACCCATTGATAGAAGGGAGTTAAAAGCTAATCAAATACTGCAAGATGAGGCAGTTAAAGTGTTTGAATTGTGGGAAAATCAGGAAAATAAATTAGAATATTAGTGTATGATTTTATTTTTTTTGATAAATTAGAGTCGAACCACGTATTCAATTCACTTTATTTAATTTTATCAATTCATTTTATTGTTATGGCAAGTAAAAATAATTTAAAAGAACAAACATTTAATGCATTAAAACAATGGCAGGAACGCGAAAAAAAAGCAATTGAATTATTGAAGATCGCAATGGATCTAAGATTGGAGAAATCAGTTGATATTGTACTATTCAGAAAAGCTATTTTTGATACAAGACCGTCAAAGATCATCCACAACCACACCTTTGGAAAACACTACAGTGATAAAGAAATAACAGTTGATTTAAGCTTAAAATTAGCAAAAGCTATAATGAAACTGGAGAAACTGGCACCTATGAAAATTGATGTGGGCCATTTAGGAATGCATTGGTTGGATGAATCTGACAAATATGATTCTTTGGAAGAGTTTGTAAAGATGAGGCTGACTGATTATCTGGGCGTCGAGAAAAAGAATAAAAAACCAAAGGATATTATATTATTTGGTTTTGGTAGAATTGGCCGGATCGTGGCCAGAGAGATCATTGGCCAGACAGGCGCCGGCGATCAGTTATTGCTCAAAGCGATTGTGATTCGTCCCAAGCTTGCGGATAAAAAGGAAGAGTTGATAAAAAGGGCTAATCTTTTTCGTTCCGATTCAGTTCACGGAGATTTTCAGGGTGATATCCGGATAAAAGAAGAAGGAGATGGTCTGGTGATCAATGGTAATCATGTATTGGTTATTTATGCCAATAGTCCGGAGGAACTTGATTATACACAATATGGTATAGAAGATGCAATGGTCATTGATAATACCGGTGTATACAGAGATAAAAAGGCACTATCTATACATATGAGACCTGGTGTATCTCAAGTTTTGCTCAGTGCTCCCAGTAAGGATATTCCCAATATTGTTTTTGGTGTGAATCATAATTCAATCGATTTAGAAAATGATAAAATATTCAGTGCAGCCTCCTGTACCACCAATGCGATCGTCCCGGTTATTAAAGTATTAAATGATGAATTCGGGATAGTAAAGGGTCATGTCGAATCAATTCACTCTTATACAAATGATCAGAATCTCCTTGATAATTTCCATAAGAAACCAAGAAGAGGAAAAGCTGCTGCAAATAATATGGTCATTACAAGTACGGGCGCTGCAAGTGCCGTAGAAAAAGTTATTCCCGAATTGAAGGGAATCCTGACTGGAAATGCAGTAAGAGTGCCAACACCTAATGTTTCGCTGGCTATTTTGAATCTGACTTTAAAGAGAGCCACCACATTCAATAATGTAAATAATCTTTTGTATAGTGCTTCACTTCATGGTGATTTGATAGATCAGATCCATTATTCGGATTCAGATGAATATGCTTCTACTGATGCGATTGGAATGATCACTACTTCTGTATATGACGCACCCTCAACCAAAGTATCCATGGATGGTAAAAACATCACAATTTATCTTTGGTATGACAACGAATGGGGATATAGTGTTCAATTGGTGAGATTTGCAAAATACGCATCACAAGTTGCGCGCTACAGATATTAGATTTGAGTCTCCCAGTGTTAAAAGGTTTAATGAATTTAAGGCTGAGAGGAATAATAATTTTTTTACTACAAGATAAACATCAAAGAATGAAAAACAACACGGTGGTCTGGGTAATTTTATTGATTGTATTAGGTTTTCAAGTAAATATTATAAAAGCACAAGAAGCTGAAACAGCTACAGAGGAATCAACTGAATGGTTAACCGGTGGAAGTTTTGGGCTTGATTTTACACAACTCCTTTTGGTCAACCCAAAGATAGGGGGTGGCGAGAATAAATTGGGTTTCGGAGGTTTGAATGCTCTTTTTGCAAAATACAAATCTGGTAAATCCATGTGGGATAGTGAAGGTGTTATTCAATTAGGTGTACAAAGATTAGGGAGTAAGGATAATCCCTTTACGAAAAATATCGATGTTTTAAGATTGAGTTCAAAATATGGTTATCAATTATCAAATAAATGGTACGGAGGATTTTTGCTTGGTTTTGAAAGTCTTTTATTGAACACTTTTGATGATCTTGCTTTAAGCAGCACAGGATCCAATACATTACAAGCAAAATTCCTTTCACCAGCCAGTTTTTCATTTGGTCCAGGTTTTGATTTTGTTGATAGTGGCAAGTTTTCTGTTTTCTTTTCGCCATTTGCTTATCAGACAGTTATTGTCTTAGATGATAAAATTGCAGCATTGGGTGTACATGGCAATCCATGGACCAGTGCCACCGATTTCAAAAACATCAAGCATGAGGTTGGAGCTAAAATGAAAGCTCAGTACGCAGATGTGTTTTTTGAAAAACTAAATTATAAAGGGGAGTTTAATCTTTTTTATGATTATCTGGCCGAAGAACACGGAGTGGAGTTCGTAGATATCATCTTTATCAATGACTTCGGCATTCAACTGTTTAAGGGTTTATCCTTGAACCTGTTGTTAGATCTTCGATGGGACAGAGATATTGCTTCTGTTGTTCCTGATGGAGAAAATCAATTCAAAAAATGGATGGTTTCTGAAGCGATGGTCATCAAATACAATTATGTGTTTGAATAGAGCTGGATCCTGAAATAAAATTAAAAAGGGAAGTTTGATTTCAAGCTTCCCTTTTATATTTCCATGATCTTTAAAAGTGTTCCAGGTGGGGGTGAATAATCTAATTTGACATTGTTAATTCGGATGATCGTTTGAATGTTGGATGATGGAAACTTATTTACCACATCCTTTAGTGATTCTCCTGCTTTTAGTCTGTAACTGATATATTCTTTTTCTGTTTCCAATCTTCGGGTTCCCACGATTTTATTTATTCTATTATGGATTCTGACCTGAGCATTTTCCATGTTGTTATTATGATGGAAAGTTAAATTCTTGACTGGAATGGCGGGGATATGAAAAGCTTCATTTGAATCAATCATTAAATACCTTGCAATTTCAGGTCTGAAATTTGAAAGTATGTATTGGTTGACATCAATTTTATTGTCAGGGATTAATTGAATTTTTGATAGATTTTCATTTTGCAATAACACATACATCGATTGTTTTGGCAAAATGAGTATCAATCCATTTGTGTTGGCTGGAATAAAAAACTTCCTGTAACTTGGATTCAGCCGCTTGATTATCTCCATAGGAGTATCCGTAAGTCTTGAAATTTCATTAAAGGATAAATGCTGAAACACTTTTGATTCTGCCGTTTCAAAGAAAAAGTCTTCCTGTCGTACAGGGATCAGGTTATGCTCATTGTAGTATTCCATCAAATAAGAAGCTGCAACGAATTTTGGAATATAGTTCCTGGTTTCCTTTGGTAAGAAAGGTCTGATGGACCAATAATCTCTTTTTCCGGATTTTCGCATTGCTTTTCTAACATTGCCCGGGCCACAATTATATGCAGCTAGTGCCAGTGTCCAATCGTCAAACTGATTATAAAGGTCTGAAAGATATTCAAGGGCAGCATCTGTTGATTTTTCAACTTCAAAACGCTGGTCATAACTTTTGTTGATCGTCAATCCATATTGTCTTGCTGTTCCCCGCATAAATTGCCAGAGACCTGCAGCGCCTACTCTAGAATAGGCTTCCACTTTAAGTGAAGATTCAATTATGGAAAGGTATTTTATTTCTTTCGGCAGATTCTTTTCCCTTAATTTTTGTTCAAACATAGGAAAATATATGGTGATCCTGCCGAGTAATTCTTCTGCGCCTTTTGGGTAATCAAAAATATAGGCCTCTACCTCTGATCTGACTTTAGAGTTGTATCTATAGTCTATCGGGCCGACCATATTGTCGATTCGCAAGCGCATTTCGTTGTCTGATAATGCTTTTTTTTCAAAATCTGCCACAGCCCAGGTTTTAATTGGGATTAATAAGGCAATAAAAAGCATTATAAAACAACTGATACTTACAGTTATTTTATTCATAGGATTATAATTTGTTAAAATCGTTTTGGATTTTATTGAACACTACCCTCAAAAAAGTCAGGTCAGTGTCATTTTTGGGAACCCACCTTTTTGCTTAGTATGACAAAAAAACGGCCCGCAAAAGTACTATTATTATTTAAACTAGCAAAATTTTACATATTACGAAATATACCAACCTATAATGTATTGATTATCAATAATTGTGCCAATATTTAATATTGTATTGGAAGAATTGCGATTCAACAAACATTTAATTGGGTAAAATTTAATCTATAGATTTATCATTTTGTAATTAAATAATAGTACAAGGCAAAATAAATTCAGGGAACCATATATTGGGTTTCGAGTATTTCTGTCCCTTTGAAAAAAAAATACTTTACTAAGGTAGAGCATTAACGCATTCCTTGATAGAATTATTTGATAAGTAAGGATTTTAATTGAAAATGATGTAATCTTCTGGGTTTAATGGGGTGCTTTTGTACCATAATTCAAAATGCAGATGCGGACCATCCGTCAATTCACCGGTATTACCAATAATGGCAATTGCTTCTCCATTTGCTACGAAATTACCAATATCCTTCAGCAGTTTTGTATTGTGCTTATAGATTGACAACATGTCATTTGGATGTTGGATGGCAATGGTGTATCCAGTGGCTGAAGTATAATCTGCAAGTACAACGATGCCTTCCATGGTAGCTTTTATAGGAGCGTTTTTCACACCGGTAATGTCGACCCCGTAATGACCTGTTTTAAATTCAACCTTGTTAATCACTTTCCCATCGAGCGGAGGAATGAAATAGTATGAAGCCAGGGCACTTTTCTTTCTGTTAATCATATTGGGGTTCTTGTTTGGCACTGTATAGATCTCTTCAAAGTCGTCGTCTCCGGCGTTCTGATTTATTTCAGTATTTTCAATGCTTACGTCAGGCAATACCAAGCTATCTCCGTTGCCAACCAGTAATTTCCTCAAAGTACTGTTATACTTTTCCTGCATTGAGATCTGCTTTTCCAGATCATCGACATATGTTTTCATTTTAATAACATAAATATTGTTTTCTATGCTGGCATAACCCGGCGTCAATCTTTTTAATGGGGTAAAAGCGATGAGCAGGAAGAACAATGTAAACATCAGAATAATAGCCCCGCTTACGAAACCAATCATTTTGTTTTTTGAGAAACGAATGCTCAGCTTTTCCTGAAAGGTTTCGTCATTTAAAATAACAAACCTTAATTTCTCAACTTTTTTCTTGGTTTTTTTTGGGCTATCGCTCATATTCGTATTGGATGATAACAAAATAAAAATGCAAATTAAGTGTTATAATAAGACGTTCAATAAAAGATTATAATATAATTTTACAGAGTTATTTTTTTTTCCTTTAAAATTTATTATTTTTTATATATTTAACATATTGTTAATCAATATTATCATTAAATAATAAGGGTCTGTTAGACAAGATAAATAAGTAGTTAACAAATTTTATGCATGTCTTTCAGTTATTTCTAAAAATTTGAATTTTGAAACAAAAGTATTCATTTTTGATTTTATTAGGTTTTTTGCTGGCTATCAGTTCTTGTACCACCACGAAACGAAAAGGCGAAGTTTCAAAAATGGGCAAGTTGTATCATAACACCACTGCCCAGTATAATGGCTATTTCAACGCTAATGAGCTTTACGAAAAAAGTATGATTGGATTGGATGCTTTGCATCAGGACAATTACAATCAATTGCTGCCGCTCTACACATACCGGGAAGTGGAAGACCCAAGTAGTGCTGCCCCCGACCTTGACCTGGCAGTTGAAAAGGTATCAAAAGTTATTAACCTGCACCGAGTGAGTAGCTGGACCGATGATTGTTATTTATTGTTGGGTAAAGCACAATATCTCAAACAGGATTTTGAAACGGCAGAAAAAACCTTTGAGTATTTTGTTGATGAAATGAATCCAGCCAAATTGGCTATTCTCAAAAGTCCGGTTAAGGAAAAATCTAAAAAGAAATCAAAGTCAAAAAAATCCAATAAGCGATCAAAAAAGAAAAAGAAGTCTTCCTCTAAAAAAGACGATAATGACACTAAAACACTGACAACGACACAAACAAATAGTGGTATGTTGACACGTGAACCAGCCTATAATGAGGGTTTGATCTGGATGGGAAAAACCTATATTGAAAGAGAACGCTGGCCTTCTGCAGCATACATGATAAGCAAACTGGAGTCTAACAATCTGGACAAAGACGTTGCAGTCCAACTACCCGTTTTAAAAGCTTATTTTTTCCTCGAGCAGAAGAAGTTAACAGAAGCCATAAAACCTTTACAACAGGCTATAGAACTGGCAGATAAAAAAACCAGGCCACGTTATGCTTATATTCTTGCTCAGATATATGAAAAACAAGGTAATGAAAAAGGTGCTTACGATATGTATAATCTCGTTCTTGGGAAAACCTCAAATTATGAGATGGAATTCAATGCACAATTAAATCTGTATAAAAATGCCATTGCAGGAAATAAATCTGAAGCGTATATTTTAAAGGAGCTTGACAAAATGCTAAAGGAAGCAAAATACGCTGAATATAAGGACCAGATCTTTTTTACGAAAGCAGAGATCAAATTCAAGAAAGGTGATTTCAAAGAAGCTTTAAAAGATTATCAATTGTCGCTAAAGAGCAATTTCAATAATGATGCATTAAAAGCGGAAGTATATTATAAACTGGCCAATAAATATTTTAATGAGGAGTCCTATCTGTATGCCAAAAATTATTACGATAGTACGCAATTATTTTTGCCAAAGACGGACGACAGGTATAATCTGGTGGATAAATACGTTAAGAATCTGAATCAAATCGCAATCAACCTGACTGTCATTGAATTGCAGGATAGTTTGATCAGGATCAGCAAATTGCCCAGAGAAGAGCAGGAAGCGATTGCTTTGGAATTAAAAAAAGAAAGAGAGCGGATCCGTACAATGCAGGCTCAAAGTAGTAGTGGGGCCGGAAATAATCTAGAAGACAGTAGAGTGGACAGATCAAATTCAGGTAAAGACCTGAGTAAAATAAGTTCGTTTTTTGCCTATAATAGTAATACAGTTCGGATAGGTAAACTTGATTTTCAACGTAAATGGGATGACAGGGTGCTTGAAGATAACTGGAGAAGATCTAATAAATTGGGTGGTATGGGTTCACAAGCTGAAGCAGAATCGCAGGAGGAAGAAATTTCTCAGTTGTCAGATTCTGAATTCAAGTCCATCATGAAAGATGTTCCTTTTAATGATCTGGCCTTGCAAACGGCCGAAAACAAGATCAAACAGGCAATGCTTGAATTGGGTGTTCTTTACAGGGATAAGCTCAATAATTTTCAGCGGTCCGCAGATGTTTTGAGTAAGTTGATAGAAACTTATCCTGGTTATGAAGAGGAATGCAAAGCAATGTACTATTTGTATCTTTCCTATAATGATATCAATGAGAAAACCAAATTGCTTAGTATCAGAAATCGCATGATCGGAGAATATCCGGATTGTAGTTTTACACAAGTTCTGACA
>Ga0102814_10000108_pt1 | contig 57825 bp, 54 predicted proteins | sample ColrivemetaGS741_FD_79112 | JGI IMG/M metagenome (GOLD analysis project Ga0102814, IMG submission 79112) | Estuarine microbial communities from the Columbia River estuary - Flood tide ETM metaG S.741 | ecosystem: Environmental > Aquatic > Marine > Intertidal zone > Estuary | place: USA...
GCTTGTCGTACATGCGGAAATAATTCTGGAAGGTAATGGAAGCCACCGTCTGGTTTTCTTCCTTTACCTGTACGCCTTCTTTTGCTTCCACTGCCTGGTGCAGACCATCAGACCAGCGACGCCCGGGCATGGTTCTGCCGGTGAACTCGTCAACGATGACGATTTCGCCATCATTGACGATGTATTCCACATCGATGTGGAACAGGTGGTGGGCACGCAGGGCCGCGGTCAGGTGATGCATCAATTTGATGTTGCCCGCGTCGTAAAGACTCTCGCCTTCCTTGAGCAAACCGGCCTTGGCCAGCAGCTTCTCAAGCTTGGCATGACCTTCTTCGGTGAGATAGGCCTGCTTGCCCTTCTCATCGATGGTGAAGTCGCCGGGTTTGACGATCTGGGCAATCGGCGGCTTGGCCGTCGGCTCCATTTCCACCAGGTCGGCGTCTTGCTCTGATGCCTGCTTCAATGCCTTGTTGATTGACATCTCGCCCAGGGACTTGCCGTCGGCGTCCAGCAACTCAACCTTGCCGGCCATGATGTCTTCATTGCGTTTGGCATTGGGACCGCCAGCCTGGAGAGTCAGCTGGGGAACAATGGCGTTCATTCGCACATACAGATCGGTGCGCTCTTCCGAGGGTCCGGAAATAATCAGCGGGGTACGCGCTTCATCGATCAGGATGGAGTCGACCTCATCCACCACCGCGAAGGCTTGCTCACGCTGAACACGATCCTCGGGACGGAACGCCAGGTTGTCGCGCAGGTAATCGAAACCGAATTCATTGTTGGTGCCGTAGGTAATATCTGCGGAGTAGGCTGCGCGCTTGGCCTCGGTATCCATGCCTGCCTGGATGACTCCAACGGTCATACCCAGGAATTCGTAGACCGGTGCCATCCACCGGGCGTCACGCGCTGCCAGGTATTCATTCACGGTGACGATATGCACACCATTTGCCGGCAAGGCATTAAGGTATGCCGACAGGGTGGACATGAGGGTCTTACCCTCACCAGTGCGCATTTCCGAGATCTTGCCCTGGTGCAACACGATGCCACCAATGAGCTGCACATCGAAATGCCGCATTCCCAGGGTTCGCACCGAGGACTCCCTGACCACCGCAAATGCTTCGGGCAGCAGATCATCCAGGCTGGCGCCCTCTTCCAGGCGCTTTCGGAACTGGGCTGTCTTGCCACGCAATTCCTCATCGGACAGAGCCTGCATCTTGGGCTCAAGGGCATTGGTCTTGTTGATCAGTCGAGAAAGCTTTTTCAACAGGCGCTGATTACGGCTTCCGAAGATACTGGTGAAAATTTTTCGCACGAATTCTTTTCCTTTAGCCCGCGGCCAAAATAAGGCCTAAACGGGTCGGCAAGGCCGACGTGGTCTCAGCAAACCGGTTATTCTAATTGGAATGCCCGAAGGTGGGAAATGGTGTCTCTGAAGGCAAAGTTCAAGTATTCGCATGAAATTACTTGATTCCTATCAGGAACTGCCGCAAATCAGGCCTCTCGAGGCCCTATTTGTCGGTGCGAATGAACTCCAGCGGGTTTACCTTGCGTCCATCCCGCAGCACTTCGAAGTGCAGATTAGGCCCTGTAGCGCGGCCTGAGGAGCCCATAAGCGCGATTAACTGGCCTTTTTCGACCTCATCGCCCACAGACACCTTGTTTTCCTCGTTGTGAGCGTAGCGGGTCACGTAGCCGTTACCGTGGTTCACCTCGACCAACTGCCCGTAGCCATGCCGGTTACCGGACCAGGTCACGACTCCTGCGCCTACCGTCGAGATTTCCGTTCCCCTGCGGCCTGCAAAATCCACACCCCAGTGGGTGGCATCCTTTCCGCTAAACGGATCGGTGCGCTTGCCAAAGTGCGAGGACATCCAGCCCGATTGCACCGGTCGGCCCTTGGGCACCACCTGGGCATTCAGATTTCGGTCAATCAACAGGTTTTCCAGGACGCCCAACTGCAGTTCGCGATCAGCGATGCGACCTTCCAACTCGTTCAGGCGCAGCTCGAGATCAGGCATATGCACGGACTGGGCATCCACGCTGGGCTCGGGACCACCCAGGGCCGGAGCGCTGTCAAAATCGAATTCGCCATCATCCAGCTTGCCCATTTCAGTGAGTCGGCGGCCCATGGCGTCCAGGCGAATAACGTGGGCATTGAGTTCGGCCATGCGCACTGCGAAGGCATCAACCACTTCCTGGTTTTCGATCCGGGCAGCTTCAACCTCGCCCTTTTGCGCGCGCAATTCGGCACGCATCGAATCAAACTGGGCCACCGGGAGATCGGTCGCCTGGCTGTATCCAAGCAGGTAACCGCCTGCCAGACCCACCAACACCAGTACGCTCAGCGCAGCACCAAGGCCCGCCAGGGAAAGGGGGTTTTTCAAACTAATGGGACGCGCCTGGCCATGGCGGCGGGTAATCAAAATAATATTCATTAAGCCATGGCTCCTGAAATCAGAATGACTGGGCGCGCCGGGCATTGTGCCACAAGACAGCCCCCAGGGTAGAAACCCGCAGGCTGCGACGTATGAATACCGAATTTTGTCATTCTGGTAACCCCGCTATCCTAGGTCTTGCCCTTAGATCGGTGGCTTTGCGACCCCACTTTTCAGCGGGTATGCCCTAAACAGGCTGTTACTATGCCTGTCCTATTATGGAAAACTCAACGATACTAGCTCGAAACTGAGACCCACTTCACCTGATTATGGCACGCGAACCTCAAAACCTGGCGGATCTACTCTCTAACCCGGGCTCTGCCCTGGGTCGGCTGGTAGCTGGCGCGGCAAAACGCAAGTCCTTGATAATGCAGGTCAAATCCTGTCTTGATCCCGAGCTTTCGGAGCACTTGATCGGAGTTAACGTCAAGGACGATACCCTGATTTTACTGTCTGACTCGGCTGCCTGGGCAACCCGGCTTCGTTACGCCGGACCGGTTCTTTGCAAGCAACTAAGCGAGCAATTCGAACTCACCCTGCAAAAAGTCCAGGTGAAAGTGCGCGCACCGGACCAGGCGAGGCCGTCGGAGTCAAAATAGCCTTCTCGGAATTCTAGTAAGCCGGCACCGGGCTGGTATAGGTCAACGGCGAGCTTGCCTTGTCCTCGAAAGTCACCAATTCCCAGGCTTCCTGCCTGGCCAGCAACGCCCTCACCAGGGCCACGTTCATGGCATGGCCGGCCTTGTATCCGGTGAACTTGCCAATCAGCGCATAGCCACACAAGTACAGGTCGCCCAGGGCGTCCAGAATTTTGTGCTTCACGAACTCGTCGTGATAACGCAGACCATCTTCGTTCAAGATTCGGTAATCATCCATCACGATGGCATTGTCCATGGTGCCACCCAGGGTAAGGTTCCGCTCACGCAGCACCTCGATGTCACTCATGAAACCGAAGGTACGGGCACGACTGATCTCGCGCAGGAATGCCGCGGATGAAAAATCAATCGTCGCCGTCTTGGGAAGCTTCTTGAATACCGGGTGATCGAAATCAATCGTGAAATTCAGCTGATATCCATCATGGGGCTCGAACTGCGCCCACTTGTCTCCGTCTTCAACCCGCACGGTCTCCTTGATACGGAGCATACGCTTGGGGGCATTCTGTTCTTCGATACCCGCAGACTGGATCAGGAATACAAAGGGTCCGGCGCTACCGTCCATGATAGGAACTTCAGCAGCACTAAGGTCGACAAAGGCGTTATCAACGCCCAGGCCAGCAAAGGCAGACATCAGATGCTCAATCGTGGCTATCTTGACGCCGTCCTTTTCAAGGGTCGTGCCCAACATGGTATCGCCCACCAGTTCAGAACTGGCAGGCAGATCCACGGGAGACTCAAGATCCACGCGACGAAACACGATACCCGTGTTCACCGGAGCCGGGCGCAGGGTCATATAGACCTTCTGCCCCGAATGCAGTCCGATGCCTGTGGCACGGATCTTGGTTTTTAAACTTCTCTGCCTCAGCATTCAAATGCCTCCTGACAATTCGACAGCCGCCAACCACGTTACCGTTCAGTGGGGGTCGTCACTACCGGTCACCGGACACACTAAATCTGCCCGGACCGGCATATCGGTCACGTAAGCTATCACAACCGCGAAATGTCATACAAGGACTTGATTCCCTTGACTTTGCTGCTTTGCTCCCAAACTAATATGTTGTCAAATTACAACACCTACCTCTAATCAGCCTGCCGACGTAGGAAAGCCGGGATGTCCAGCATGTCATCGCTACCACCAAAACTGGGCGATTGACCGCTTTCAGCCTGGCGCTGACGACGGCGAATTGCCGGCTCATCGTAGTTGGTAGGCCCGCCATTGGTACCCGTAGCGCGCACAACCTGGATGTGAGGCTGGGGCTCGGCCCGACTTGCAGGCTGTCCCAGGCCAGTAGCCACAACGGTTACCCGCAGTACATTGCCCATCTCGGGATCAATGACTGTGCCCAGCACAACGGTGGCGTCTTCCGAGGCAAAGGCCTTGATGGTCTCGCCCACTTCCTGAAGTTCGCCGATGGACAGATCTTCGCCAGCGGTGACGTTGACCAGGATGCCGTTGGCGCCGGCCAGGTTGACGTCTTCCAACAAGGGACTGGACACGGCAGCTTCGGCGGCTTCGCTTGCGCGACCCTCTCCTACAGCCTCACCGGTACCCATCATCGCCATACCCATTTCGGACATGACTGTACGCACGTCCGCAAAGTCGACGTTGATCAGGCCGGGACGGGTAATCAATTCAGCAATACCCTGCACCGCACCCTGCAGCACTTCGTTGGCCTTGGCAAAAGCTTCCAGCAAGGATGTGCTGGGGCCAAGAACCGTCAGCAGCTTCTCGTTGGGAATGGTGATCAGCGAATCAACATATTTGCCCAACTCTGCAATACCCTGGTCGGCTATGCGATTGCGCTTGCCGCCTTCCATATCGAAAGGACGAGTCACCACCGCCACGGTCAGGATGCCAAGTTCCTTGGCTACCTGGGCCACCACAGGTGCTGCACCGGTTCCGGTACCGCCTCCCATTCCAGCGGTGATGAACAGCATGTCGGAACCCTCGATGGCTTCCTGGATCCTGTCGCGATCTTCCATCGCTGCCTGGCGACCCAACTCGGGGTTGGCGCCCGCGCCCAGGCCCTTGGTGATGTTGCAGCCAATCTGGATAGATGACTTCACATCAGTGTTACGCAACGCCTGGGAATCGGTGTTAGCGCATATAAATTCCACGCCTTCGATACCTGACAGGCGCATGTGCTTGACGGCATTACCGCCGCCCCCGCCTACACCGATGACCTTGATAACTGCGTTTTGGCTATACGCATCCATTAACTCAAACATGTTGATGTTCTCCTATGACGACCCGCTAAAAAAATTAAAACTAAAAATTCCCCTGGAACCAGGCTTTCATCCGGTCCCAAATTTCCTTCACGCTGCTGCCCATTGGCGCATCCAGGGAACGTCGTCCCACTGCATCGCGCCCGTAAAGCAACAGCCCCACACCGGTTGCATGTATGGGATTGCGCACCACGTCGGCTAAACCTTCGACGTGCTGCGGCACTCCCAATCGCACCGGTGCGTGAAATACTTCCTCGGCAAGTTCAACTGCCCCTTCCATCTTCGAACTGCCACCGGTCAGCACGACGCCTGCGGCCACAAGTTCTTCGAATCCACTTCTACGCAGTTCATCCCTGATCAGGGTGAACAACTCCTCGTAACGAGGCTCTACTACTTCCGCCAGCGTCTGGCGCGCCAGGCGACGGGGCGGCCGGTCACCCACGCTGGGCACCTCGATGGTTTCATCGGGGTTGGCCAGCTGTGACAGGGCACAGGCGTACTTGATCTTGATTTCCTCGGCGTACTGGGTAGGTGTACGCAAGGACACTGCGATGTCATTTGTCACCTGGTCACCGGCAATCGGAATAACCGCGGTATGACGAATGGCCCCGCCTGAGAACACGGCGATGTCGGTCGTACCACCACCGATATCTACCAGGCACACACCCAGTTCTTTCTCGTCGTCCTCAAGCACCGAATGACTGGACGCCAACTGCTCCAACACAATGTCATCGACCTGCAACCCGCAGCGCTGTACGCACTTGATGATGTTCTGTGCGGCACTGTGAGCACCGGTAACCATGTGCACCTTGGCTTCCAGGCGAACCCCTGACATACCGATCGGTTCCTTGATGCCCTCTTGCTGATCGATAATGAATTCCTGGGGGAGGATATGCAGGATCTGCTGGTCAGCTGGAATCGCTACGGCCCGGGCAGCGTCGATAACCCGATCCACATCCCCGGCGGTGACTTCCTTTTCCCTTATGGCAACAATGCCGTGAGAGTTCAGGCTGCGCACATGACTGCCTGCAATACCTGCATAGACGGAATGGATTTCACAACCGGCCATCAGTTCGGCCTCTTCCACTGCCCGCTGTATGGATTGCACGGTGGACTCGATATTCACCACCACGCCCTTTTTCAGACCAGTGGATCGATGGGAGCCAATCCCGATCACCTCAAGGCGATCTTCGGAGGTGATCTCTCCAACAATGGCTACCACCTTGGAGGTACCAATATCGAGTCCAACGATAAGATTTCTATCACTCTTCTTAGACATTCGGCTCAGTCCTGAAGTCAGTATGTTTTGAAACGTGTTTTGCATCGCGTCCACGACCCACGGCGAAGCCGTGGCTGTAACGCATATCTATGTAAGCCATCCGGGTAAGGTCCTCGGCGAGAATCAAATCCAGCGCACTGACGAAACGTGCGATGCGCTCTTCTACCGAGCGACGGCCGAAGCGCACTTCCAGTCCGCTGGCCAGCTTGATCTGCCAGGATCCTCTTGCATCCAGATTTACCGCGGTAATCTCCAGGCCACGTGGCGCCAGCAGTTCACGCAGTTGCTGCAACCTGGCGGCAACCCGTAACTCACCACCCTCGGGGCCACTCAAACGAGGCAATACCTCGGAGGGCCAGTCCACGCCGCTGACGAACAACTCGCCACGTGAATTAAGCAAACCGTCTTTACCCCAACGTGCCGCCGGAACCTGCTCGGTTACCCGGACCAACACGCCGTCAGGCCACTGGCGACGAATGGCCACCTTGTCTACCCAGGGCATGGCTTCCAACGCATCCCGCATCCCGGAAAGGTTGGCTGACAAGAATCCGCCGGCGGACACGTAGGGCCGCAACACGGAATCCAGGCTGGCCGGCGATACCTGGTGGAACTCCCCTTCCAGCGTGATGTGTTCGATGGGTCGATCCACGGCAAACACCAGCACCACCGCCGCGGCCACCAGCGCGACCGGCAACAACACCGCCAGCGCCACCTGGCGCCAGTGGATTACCGGCATGCTGAAGCTACGACGAGTTTCCTTTCGCCGATTCGCGCTTCGCCGGGTTGTTGTCTTACGCTTAACCAAGCTTCTCGCCCTCGTTAAAACTGGTTTCAAGGATTCGCCAAACCAGTTCTTCGAAATCCAGTCCTGCCACCTTGGCAGCCATGGGAACCAGGCTGTGGCTGGTCATTCCGGGAACCGTGTTCACTTCCAGGAACATTGCCCTGCCCTGTGCGTCCAGCATGAAATCCACCCGGCCCCAACCACTGGCCGAGATTGCCCTGAACGCCTTCATGGCTGCCGTCTGAAACTTGCTCTCCAGGTCCGCATCCAGGCCGCAGGGACAGAAATACCGGGTCTCATCTGACTGGTACTTGGCCTGGTAGTCATAGAACACGTTGGTCGCTTCGATGCGGATCAGAGGTAAGGCAGCCCCCTGCAAAATTGAGGCGGTGTATTCACCACCAGTGATCCAGCTTTCTGCCAACACGCAATGGTCATAGTCCCGTGCCAGCTCCCAGGCCTGGCGCAACTGCGACATGTTTTCGGCCCTGGCCATGCCGACACTGGAGCCCTCGTTAGCCGGCTTCACAATCATCGGCCAGCCCAGGTTCTTCTCAGCGGTCTGTAAATCTGCTTCCGATTCCAGCAACTGGTAAGGAGGCGTATCCAGACCGACAGCGGCAAACAATTGCTTGGAACGCAATTTATCCATGGACAACGCAGATCCCAGCACGCCACTTCCCGTGTAAGGGATACCCATGGTTTCCAGGGCGCCTTGCATCACGCCATCCTCGCCGCCCCGACCATGCAGGGCATTCCAGACGCGCTGGTAACCCTCGGCATGCAGAACATCCAGGGAAGTCTCCGAAGGATCCACCGAATGGGCATCGATGCCACGGGCCTGCAACGCGGCAAGCACCGCGGCGCCGGTCACCAGGGACACCTCGCGCTCTGCCGAGGAACCGCCGACCAGCACAGCCACCCGCCCGAATTGTTCGGCGTGGGTAATCGTGAATCTTTCCGGATAGACCATGCTCATGCGGCCACTCCCACCATGCGCACTTCGTGAACGAGGTTTACGCCAAAGCGTTCTTCGACAGTTTGATGTACGTGCTCAATCAAGAATTCGATGTCTGCAGCACTGGCGGTGCCAGTGTTGATAATAAAGTTGGCGTGCTTTTCCGAGACCTGGGCGCCGCCGCGAACCAGGCCCTTCAATCCGGCTGCTTCAATCAGGCGCGCCGCATGATCGCCCTCGGGATTACGGAACACCGAGCCGCAACTGGGCTGCCCGATGGGCTGGGTCTGTTTACGGCGTGTAAGCATGTCGCGAATTTTTTCCAGGCTGGTTTCGCTCTCCGGAGAAAGCTCCAGCTCTGCGGCGATGAACCATTCCGGTTGCACCGGGCCTTTCACGCTGCGATAGCCCACCAGGTATTCATCAGGTGTACGCCAGGTGAGCGTGCCGCTGCGATCAATCACCTGGACTCGTGCAACCTGGGCCCAGGTCTCGCCACCGAAGGCACCTGCATTCATGGACAGCGCACCACCCATGGTCCCTGGAATTCCGGCGAAGAATTCGGCCGGGCCCACACCCCAACGAGCGCACATCCGAGCGATCTTGGCGCAGGCCACCCCGGCTTCAACCAGCACATGGCTTTCAGAAAGCCGCTCGATCTTGCCCAGGGCACCCTGGACACTGATCACCGCGCCACGAATCCCACCGTCCCGGACCAGCATGTTGCTGCCCAGGCCTACCCAGGTAATGGGTGTTTCTGAATCCAGCTCTGCCAGGAAGGCCTGTAATTCCTCAACGTCCCGGGGCACGAAGTAAATATCTGCCAATCCGCCCACACGCCAGGAGGTGTGCTTGCTCATGGGTTCATCCCGCAGCACACGATCATTCCAGTGGTCGCTGATTTGCAGGGCGTTCATTCAGCCGCCTCCGCTACCAGCAAGTCTGGCAATTCCAGTGCCAGCGCACCCACGCTTCCGGCACCCAGGGTAAGAACGATGTCGCCATCTTCAATAAGGCCTGCCAATGCGCCGGGAACCATTTCCAGATCCGATACGAACACCGGCTCCACGCGTCCGCGTCCGCGTACCGCCCTGGCCAGGGCGCGACCATCGGCACCGGCGATGACCTCTTCACCCGCCGCGTACACCTCGGTCAGCACCAGTACATCCATGCCCTGTGAAAGCACTTCTGCGAAGTCATCCAGTAAATCACGGGTGCGGGTAAAGCGATGGGGTTGAAATACCACCACTATCCGACGGTCCGGCCAACCGCTGCGCACGCCTTCCAGGGTGGCGCTGATTTCCCGGGGGTGATGACCGTAGTCATCGACGAACATGACGTTCTTGCCCGCGATGTCTCGTTCACCAATCAGTTGCAGACGACGATCAATGCCGGCGAACTCAGCCAGCGCCTTCTGGACCGACCCGTCAGAGACCTCGATCTCATGGGCCACAGCGATCGCGGCCAGCGCGTTGAGCACATTGTGTCGTCCCGGCAAACGCAAGGTAACCGTTAGAGGCCGACAATCCGGACGCAGCACTTCAAAGGTTGAACTGAATGCATCGTGACGCAAACCAACAGCCCGGATGTCCGCATCCTCCGAGAAACCATAGGTCATGGTCGGGCGCCCAATCTCCGGCATGATGGACCTGACGTTGTCATCATCGATACAGACAATGGCCAGTCCGTAGAACGGCAGGTTATGCAGGAATTCAACAAAGGCGCGCTTTAACTGCTGGAAGTCATTCTGGTACGTCGCAAGGTGGTCCACATCGATGTTGGTGACGACGGAAATCATGGGCTGCAGATGCATGAACGAGGCATCGCTTTCGTCCGCCTCGGCCACCAGGTATTTGCCTTCTCCCAGTCGGGCATGGGCATCGGCACTGGCTAAGCGACCACCAATAACAAAGGTCGGATCCAGACCACCCTCAGCCATCACACTGGCCACCAGGCTGGTGGTGGTGGTCTTTCCATGGGTGCCCGCCACGGCGATACCGGAACGGAAACGCATAAGCTCTGCAAGCATCTCGGCCCTTTTCACCACTGGAAGGCGTTTCTCAAGAGCGCCTGCAACTTCCGGGTTTTCCCGGGTTACCGCACTTGATACGACCACCACGTCGGATTCGCCAAGGTGCTCGGCATCATGGCCGATGAACACCTCTGCGCCGAGTCTGCGCAAGCGACGCACCACGGCGTTTTCGCGAAGATCGGAACCCTGGACGTTATAGCCAAGATTCAACAGCACCTCGGCTATACCGCTCATGCCGGCTCCGCCGATGCCGACGAAGTGAATGCGATTAATTCGACGCATGCGATTGCTCATGAGGCACCTTCCCATTTGCCTGCAGCCACGCAAGCAGACACCAGGGCCTGCAAGGCATGGGGCTTGGCTTGAGCCCTGGCGGCCACAGCCATATCCATCAAGGTCTGCCGGGACTGCAAAAATTCAATCAACAGGGGCTCGAGTTTTCCGGCCCGCAACTCAGGTTCCGGTAACAAGCGAGCGGCGCCTGCACTCACCAGAAAATCCGCATTCACGGTCTGGTGGTCGTCAACCGCCGCCGGGAACGGAACCAGCACCGAGGCCAGGCCGGCCGCGGCAATCTCAGCCACCGACAGCGCGCCCGAGCGGCAGATCACCAGGTCAGCCCAGGCGTAAGCACTGGCCATGTCTTCGATAAACGGTTCAATCTCAACCTCCAGTCCGGCATCCCGATATGCCTGCCTGGCCACTTCGATGGTTCTCTCCCCCGCCTGGTGGCGGACATCGAACTCACCCTTGTCGGCCACCCGGCCAAGGGCCCGGGGAACTTCCTGGTTGAGACTCAAGGCGCCCTGGCTGCCACCGAAAACCAGCACCCTCAAGGGACCCTGCCTGGATGCCAGGCGTCTTTCCGGTGCGTCCAGCTCAATAATTTCCGTGCGCACCGGGTTACCCACGTGACGCGCCTTGATACCGGCCTTGAATGCCCCGGGGAAGGCCTCGTAAACATCTTTGGCAAGGTGGGACAACAAGCGGTTGGTCAGGCCAGCCACGGCGTTTTGCTCGTGGATAATCAGCGGCCGCCGCAATAACCAGGCAGCCAGTCCACCGGGGCCGGAAACGAAACCGCCCATCCCCAGAACCAGGGCAGGCTTGCAGCGCTGCATGGCCCTGAGGGACTGCCACAATGCGTGCAGCAACTGGAACGGGGCAAGCAACCAACGACGCCAGCCACCCTGTCGCAAACCACGAATCTGCACCCACTCCATGTCTATGCCGGCAGCCGGGACCAGGCGTGCTTCAAGACCCCTGCGTGTCCCGAGCCAGACAACATTCCGGGACTGCTTCTGCAATTCCCTGGCAACCGCCAGCGCCGGGATCACGTGACCACCGGTTCCGCCTGCCATGATCATCACGGTGCGACTCATTTTCCGCGCCCCCGTGTTACGCGACCGCGACTTCCGGGTGCACGAGCAGTTACCGCCGAGCGTCCCACTGAGCTGGTTTCGTGATTCACACGGAACAGCACAGCCAGGGCAACCAGGGTAATCAGGATGCTGCTACCGCCGTAGCTCATCAGCGGCAGGGTCAGGCCCTTGGTGGGCAGCGCGCCCATGTTCACACCGATGTTGATCAGCGCCTGCAGGCCCATCCAGAAGCCGATGCCGAATGCCAGGTAGGCGCCGAACTGCAGCTCTGCCCGGGCAGCGTTGATTGCAATCTTGAACGCACGCCATACCAGCAGCATGTACATGCTCAGTATGCACACCACGCCCACCAGCCCGAGCTCCTCGGCGGTCACAGCAAATACAAAATCAGTGTGTGCTTCAGGCAGGTAGAAGAGCTTCTGCACGCCGGCACCCAGGCCTACCCCGGTCCACTCGCCACGACCAATAGCAATCAGTGACTGAGTCAACTGGAAACCGCTACCAAACGGATCCGCCCAGGGATCAATAAACGACATCAGCCGACGAACCCGATATTCGGATGTCAGCGCCAGGGATGCCATGGCACCGCCGGCAATCAGGATCAAAAGAATGAAGTAACGGAATTTCACCCCGGCAATAAACAACATCGCCATTGAGGTGCTGAGCAACACCAGGGTGGCGCCAAAATCAGGTTCCAGCAGCAACAGGAAACAGGCCAGGGAGATCACCAGCATGGGCTTCAGGAAGCCGCCAAAGTCCTGCCGAACCTCATCACCACGACGGACCATGTAGGCCGACAAATACATCATCAGCAACAGCCTGGCCGGCTCCGACACTTGCAGGTTCAGGAAGCCCAGGTGCAGCCATCTCACTGCGCCGTTAATCGGGCGGGCCACACCCGGTATCAGGACCAGCACCAGCAGACCCATAGCCAGGATAAGCAGCAAGAAGCTGATGCGCTCCCAGAGCACGACGGGAATACCCAGGACCATCACCGCGATCATCAGACCAAGACCGATATTTGTGCAGTGACGAATCAGGTAATGGAACGGAGTGCCAAATTCCTGCTGGGAAATCGACATGGACGCCGAGGCCACCATGATCACACCCAGCATTAACAACCCGGTCGCAGCGAACAACAACAGCGGATCCACTTCGAGACGCCGCGGCTTTGCCATGCCCTGGGTCATTGCGATAGTTGCAGCGCTCATGACAAGCCTCCAACCAGCTCAGCGAAGACCCGGCCTCGATGGGCGTAATCGTCGAACATGTCCTGGCTTGCGCAGGCCGGGGACAGCAAGACGGTGGTTCCGGCGGTGGCAATTTCTTCTGCCTGCTTCACGGCATCCGCCATGTCCTCGGCCATAACAATCTTGCAGACGCTTTCCAGCGCATCGCGCATTGCCGGGGCATCCCGCCCGATCAACACGATGGCTATCGTCCGGTCTGCCAGTGCCGTGCCCAGGGGCTGGAAGTCTGCATTCTTTGCCAGTCCACCCGCGATCAATACCAGGGGACCATCAAGGCCGCGAACTGCCGCCACGGTGGCGCCTACATTGGTACCCTTGGAATCGTTAATCCAGCGCACACCATTACGATTGCGCACTTCCTGCATGCGATGCTCAAGACCGCGGAATGCCTTCAAAGCTTGGGCCATTGCCGCATCGGGCAGGCCGATTACCGAACCCAGGGCCAGTGCGGCCAGTGCATTGGCCTCATTGTGGCGCCCCACCAGGGTCAGTTCACTCACCGGCAACAAGACGGTGGTTCCCCGACAGAAGCAGCGCTGCCCATCGACCACCCGAATTCCCAGGTCCCGTTCCCGGGGCTTTGACAGGGTGAAAGCAGTGAATTCGCTCTCGCCCGGGAGCAAGCCCATGACCACCGCATCATCACGATTGATGACCGGGTTTTCACAGGCTTCAAGAATCTTCGCCTTGGCCGCGATGTACTCCTCGTAACTGGAGTGCTGATCCAGGTGATCTGGTGACAGGTTAAGCACCGTTGCCGCCCGTAGTGACAGCACGCCTGAACGCTCCAGCTGGAAGCTGGACAGCTCAAGAATGTAGAAATCCGGTTCGCCAGCTTCCAGTAAGTCCAGTGCAGGCACGCCCAGGTTGCCGCCTGTTCGGACCCGGTAACCCGCTTCGATCACCATGTCGTTGAGCATGCTGGTTACAGTAGATTTCCCATTGGAGCCGGTAATCCCGATCACCGGTGCAAGAGCCACCGCGGCGAACAGGTCAATATCGCTGAGCACGGGAATCTGTTTCGCCCTGGCGGCCTGCAACAGGGGCAGATCCATGGGCAAACCTGGCGACACCACCAACTGGTCAACATTGTTCAACTGGGAATCGGAAATTTCGCCCAGGGTAGTGGTAGCGGCTGGGACGTCTTCCTTCAAGCCCGCCAGGCCCGGAGGATTTTTCCGGGTGTCGACCACATGCACCTGGTGACCCAGTCCAGACAGATAACGGGCACAAGACAAACCGGTCTTCCCCAGACCCACTACGAGGGTCCGGATACCGGCTTGTGTCTGTGAACGCTTTTCTGTCATCTCATGAGCCATTCAGGCAAAAACCTTTCTAACGAATCTTCAGTGAAGACAAACCAACCAACACCAGGATTACGGTGATGATCCAGAATCGGACGATCACCTTGGGTTCCGGCCAACCCTTAAGTTCAAAGTGGTGGTGCAAGGGAGCCATGCGGAAAATACGCTTGCCGGTGAGCTTGAACGACGCGACCTGCAAGATCACCGACACGGTCTCCATCACGAACACTCCACCCATCACCAGGAAAACCAGTTCCTGGCGAACGATGACGGCGATCGCTCCCAATGCGCCGCCCAGGGCCAGGGCGCCAACATCCCCCATGAATACCTGTGCGGGATACGTGTTGAACCAAAGGAAACCCAGGCCCGCGCCGCACATGGCCGCGCAGAACACCATCAACTCGCCTGCGCCACCGATGAACGGGATGTCCAGGTAGGCGGCAAAATTAACGTTACTGGTGACATAGGCGAATACACCCAGTGCGCCGGCCACCAGCACGGTAGGCATGATTGCCAGCCCATCCAGGCCGTCGGTCAGGTTCACCGAGTTACTGCTACCCACGATCACGAAATAGGTGAAGGGCACGTAGAAAATACCCATCGGGATCAGCACATCTTTCATGTACGGAATCAGCAAAGAGGTTTCCGCCGGAGTCTCGGCGCTGGTGTACAGGATAATGACCACTACCAGTGCGGAAACGCTTTGCCAGAACAACTTGGTCCTGGGCGCGATGCCCTCGGAGCCATCCACGTACAGCTTCTTGTAATCATCAACAAAGCCAATCGCGCCAAACGCCAACATCGTGCCCACTACCAGCCACACGTAATGATTAGTCAGGTTGGCCCACAACAAGGTACTGATAGCCACAGCGATGATAATCAGCGCACCGCCCATGGTCGGCGTACCCGCTTTAAGCAAGTGTGTTTCAGGACCGTAGTCACGTACCTTCTCGCCGATCTGGCGTACCCGCAGATGCTTGATCATCAGCGGGCCAACCACGAAACAAATGGCCAGCGCCGTCAGCGCACCCAGGATGGCGCGCATGGTCAGGTATCCGAACACATTGAAGCTCGGATCGTACTGGGCCAGCCATTTTGTCAAATAAAGCAGCATTCTTAGTTTCCTGTCTTGAGCGAGTTATCGGCGCTATCAGTCAACGCCTGCACGACGCGCTCCATGCGCATGGCCCGCGAACCTTTCACCAGCACGCAATGCTCCGGGCCAATCCCGGCCTGCAATGTTTCAAGCAGGGATTCCAGGTCAGTAAAATGCTCACCACCTTCACCAAAAGCCTCCACCGCACTGGCACACAGCGGGCCAAATCCGAACATCCGCTGCACGCCGAGTTTCCTGGCAAGCGCACCGGACTCACGGTGAAGGCGCTGTGAATCGGGACCCAGCTCTCCCATGTCTCCCAACACCAACCAGGGCGTTCCGGGCATATCTGCCAGGGTTTCCATGGCTGCCTTGAGAGAAAGCGGGTTCGCGTTGTAGGTGTCGTCACAGACCATGGCGCCACTGGCTACGCGATTAAACTGCAGGCGGCCGGCGACAGGCTTTACCCTTTCCAGTCCGGCCACGATGTCATCAAGCCCATAACCCACCGCAAAACAGGCGGCGGCAGCTGCCAGGGCATTTCGGGTGTTGTGAATACCGGCCAGGGGAAGCTGCACCGGGACCTCACCCAGCGGGGTGCACAAGACAAATTTCTCACTTGCCATACGGGAAGGTGATTCGCGGCGCGCATGAAAATCGGCACTGGCGTCCAATCCAAACGTCACGACTTTTTTGCCCCTGGCCAGTTCTTTCCACAGGCCAAAGAAATCATCATCACGATTAATAATCGCCGTGCCGCTGGACGACAGGCGGGTAAACATTTCACCCTTTGCCCTGGCCACGCCTTCCAGGCTGCCAAAGCCTTCCAGGTGGGCCGGACCGGCATTGGTCAGGACCGCGACATCCGGCTTCGCAATGCTCGCCAGGTAGTCAATTTCACCGGGATGATTAGCACCCATCTCAACTACCGCGACCTGGTGATCGGTGGACAGCTTAAACAGGGTAAGCGGCAGACCGATGTCATTATTCAGGTTGCCCTGGGTAGCCAGCACTTTCTTTCTCTGGCCAAGCACGCTGGCGATCATTTCTTTAACGGTGGTCTTGCCATTGCTTCCGGTGACACCGATCACAGGAATGAGAAAACGACTACGCCATTGCCTGGCCAGGTCACCCAATGCAAGCCGGGTATCATCAACCAGGACCTGGCTGAAGCGGCCCTCACATTCATGGTCCACGACACAGCCCACCGCGCCGGAATTTACCGCATCCGCGACGTACTCATGACCATCAAATTTTTCGCCTTTCAGGGCGACATACAATTGGCCGGAACGCGCAGCACGACTATCCGTCGTTACACCGTTAAATGCCCTATCCTCGCCCACCAGGCGAGCCTGCAGGTCACGGGCGAGATCTTTCAGCGAACCGGTAATCATGCCCGCCCCTCCAGCGCCGCAGCCGCACAAGTTTGATCACTGAACGGCCGGCGCAAGCTTCCAAGCTGCTGGTACTGCTCATGTCCCTTACCGGCAACAAGCACCACATCGCCTGGACCGGCGGCGCCAATGCTATGACTTATCGCCTCGGCACGATCACTCAATTCGATAACCTGCCGGTGATCCCCAACACCTTCACGAATTTCCGCGATGATGGCCTCGGGATTTTCGTTGCGAGGGTTGTCGCTGGTAATCACCAGCCTGTCGGCCAGCCTTGCGGCAACCTCACCCATCAACGGTCGCTTGCCACGATCACGATCACCGCCGGCGCCAAACACGCACCACAGTTCACCGCGGCAATGAGCGCGAGCCGAGGACAGCGCTTTTTCAAGCGCGTCGGGGGTATGTGCAAAATCTACGATCACCATGGGTGAATTGGCACCGTGCACCAGGGCCTGCATCCGCCCGGGAGGCGCCAGCACGTGGCCCAGGGCATGGACTGCGGTGTCCAGCTCAACACCCTCTTCCAGTAGCACAGCAAGCACCAACATCAGGTTCGCCGCGTTGAAATCACCAATCAGCGGACTTTCCAGGGTGGCATCACCCCAACTCGAACGCAGTCCCAGCACCAACCCCGTGTCCCGGGTCTGGATGTTGGCCGCCTGCAGCCAACGACCTTCCTGCAACTCCGGACGAACCTCGGTAGCCACGGCAACCCGATGCATGGCGGCATCGAGACTGCGGAACAAACCCAGGCCAAATTCGTCATCCACATTCACCGCCGCCATCTTCAGGCCGGGCTGGGTGAACAAGCGCTTCTTGGCTTCGCCGTAGCTGCTCATGTCACCGTGGTAATCCAGGTGATCACGACTCAGGTTGGTAAACAGGGCGTTGGCAAACTGCACTGAATCCACGCGGCCCTGGTCCAGTGCGTGGGAGGACACTTCCATGACCACGTGAGAGGCACCCCAGGCAGCCATCTGGGCCAGCTGACGATGCACGGTAATCACATCCGGGGTTGTCAGCTCTGCAGCGTGCAATTGTCCGGGAACACCCCAACCAATGGTGCCGATCATGGCGGCATTGATACCCAGGCGCTGCAATGCGCTGGCCAGCAGCCAGGCACAAGAGGTCTTGCCATTGGTGCCGGTGACACCCGAGACACTCAAGCGACTGGACGGCCGCTGGAAGAAGCGATTCGCCAGGTCCCCCAACTGCTCGCGCAATCCGGGTACCGGGAAACATTTGAGCTCGTCACTCTCGGGGGCCGTAAGACCCGCAACCGGCTCCCAGGCCACTACCCCTGCGCCGGCCTCCCGGGCCTGCTCCAGGTAATCAAGTCCATGCCCTGTGTGCCCGGCGCAGGCCAGGAACATTCCACCGTCTTCCAGTTCCCGGGCGTCCAGCGAAATATCCGGTACCGGCAACCCGCGCCAGGCATCCGGCACATGGGTGCCCAGCAATTCGCCAAGTGTCTGCATGGCGGCGCTCATGGCTTATCCCTCATAGCCTGGAGTATTTCCCCGGGTCGACGACGAGGAACATTGTCCGGCGCAACAGCAAGCAGGCGCAGCGCGCCAGAGGTCACGTTGGAGAAAACCGGGGCGGCAACTTCGCCACCATAAAACTTGCCAGCTGATGGTTCGTCCAGCATTACGACTGTCGCCAGTCGCGGGTTGCTGGCCGGCGCCAGGCCAGCGAATACCGCCACGTAACGGTCATGGGAATACCCGCCGGCATCAGCTTTCCACGAGGTGCCAGTCTTGCCTGCTACCTGGTAACCATTCACCGCGGCGAGGGTTCCGGTGCCGCCTTCGGCAACAACGGTTTCCATCATTTCGATGAGCGAGCGGGAGGTTTCTTCAGAAATCACGGATTCGCTGGAGGACGGATCAACAAGGCGCAGCATGCTGATCGGCAGATGCTGTCCACGGTTACCCAGGGTCGCGTAGGCCTCGGCCAGTTGCAGTAAGGTCACCGACATTCCGTAGCCATAGGACATGGTGGCCTGGCTAATCGGCCGCCAACTGTTGTAGTTGGCCAGCAGGCCGGCGCTCTCTGCCGGCAGGCCGCTACCGGTCAGGGCGCCGAATCCGAACTGGGAAAAAGTATTCCACATGAAGCGCGGTTCCAGTTCCATGGCAATCTTGCTGATCCCCACGTTGCTGGACTTGGTCAGCACGGTGGCCAGGCTGATGTTGCCCAGGTTGTGCTTGTCGGTAATCAACTTACTGCCGACCTTGAACGAGCCTGGAGAGGTATCCACGGTGGAATGACTTTTAAAGGCACCGCTTTCCAGAGCCGCTGCCAGGACGAAAGGCTTGATGCTGGAACCCGGTTCAAAAATATCGGTCACTGCCCGGTTGCGATACCGGGCGGGGCGGAATTCTGAACGATCATTGGGATTGAATGACGGCTGGTTCGCCATGGCCAGTACTTCACCGGTAGTCACGTCAATCACGACGATAGAACCGGACTTGGCGCTATTGGCCTGCACCGCGGCTTTCAACTCCCGGTAGGCCAGGTACTGGATCCGCAAATCAAGGCTTAACTCAAGCGCCTGCCCCTGCTGCAAAGGCTCGACCTGCTCCACCTCAATGGTATTGCCGCGACGATCACGCAGCACACGCTTGAATCCCGGTTCGCCAGCCAGCCAACCGTCATAGGCCAGCTCAAGACCTTCCTGGCCACGGTCATCGATATCGGTGAATCCCAGCAAATGCCCGGTCACTTCCCCTGCCGGATAGAAGCGATGGTATTCACGCTGCAGGTACACACCGGGGATATTCAGTTTCTCGACACGATGCGCCCGTTCCGGCGACATATGCCGCTGCAGGTACAGGAATTCGCGATGCATGTTCGAGGCGATCCGACGCTTCAGCCAATCCGGCTTTACTTCCATGGAACGCGCCAACTCGGGCAGCCTGTCGGTGGCATCCGCCACGATCCGGGGATTTACCCAGACGCTATCCACCGGAGTACTGATGGCAAGGGGCTCGCCATTTCGATCAGTAATCGGGCCTCGCGGGGCGACGATAGGCACGATGCGAACATGACGTGCTTCACCCTGTTCGGCGAGGAATGTGTTGCTAAGTACCTGTAAATCCAGGGAACGGGCAGCCAGCGCCATGCCTGCCAAAAGCAGAAGGCTCATTACAAAACTGACCCGCAAGCGGATCCGTTTTAAATGCTGCTCAAATACCGCGGACTTACTCATTGGCTAACGATGATTACGTCTAGGGGTTGAGGGATGTGCATGCCCAGGCGCTCCCGCGCCTCCCGGTCAATGCGCGCATGGGTAGACCAGTAACTTTCCTCTATTTGTAAACGCCACCAGTCCACGACCAATTCGTCGCGCTGGCTGTTGAGTTGCTGCAGCAGGGTGAACTGACGCCTGGACTCGTGGGTTACATACACAACACCCAGGGATGACAACAGGGTCATGACCAGCAAGCCGGGTACAAGCAGGCGAAACAGCGGCATCATGTTCATCGCAACTTCTCCCCCGCCCTCAAGGTGGCGCTGCGTGAACGGGGGTTTTCATTCAGTTCCTGCTCCGAGGCAGTGACAGCCTTGCCGGCAATTTTCATGCGGGGCTGGGCATGCTCGGGGATGTTTGGCAAACCGGCGTACACCGGATCGGGCCGGGAGTGCCCGCGAATAAAACGTTTGACCATGCGATCTTCCAGGGAATGGAAACTGATCACACACAGGCGCCCACCGGGAGCCAGAATCTCCAGCGCGGCGTCCAGTCCGGATTCCAGGGACTGCATCTCCCGGTTCAGGTGAATGCGAATGGCCTGGAAGGTACGGGTCGCGGGGTGCTTGCGTTCCCGTGAACGGGGAACCGCCGAGGAAATCACCGCCGCCAGGTCAGCGGTCCTTTCAAACGGCTTTTCCTCGCGTCGGCTCAAAATTGCCCTGCTGATACGCCTGGCGTGCTTTTCCTCGCCGTAGCGCCACAAGACCTGGTTGATCTCATCTTCTGTGGCTTCGGCCAACCACTGGGCAGCGGTCATGCCTTCTTCATTATCCATGCGCATGTCCAGGGGACCGTCTTTCTGGAAGCTGAAACCACGCTCGGCCTCATCAAGTTGAGGCGAAGAAACACCCAGGTCGAACAAAAGTCCGTCCAGCGCGCTAATTCCATGCTCCCTCGCTAATTCCCCCAACATCTCGAACGAACCCCTGATAATCGTTACACGTTGGTCTTCGCCAAATAAATTCTTAGCGACTTCAATGGCTTGAGGGTCCCGGTCCAGCACTATCAGCCGGCCATCCGGCCCCAGTGAGTCAAGGATTGACCTGGCGTGCCCACCTCGTCCGAACGTGGCATCCAGGTACACACCAGAGGCCTTTACAGCCAGAGCCTCCAGCACCTCCCCGTGGAGTACCGGCAAATGAAGTTCCAACGCCGGATTCCTATAAAGAAAGTGATTCGAGCTCGGACGGCAGATCTACACCGTCGTCATCGGCCTGAAGCCACTGGTCGCGCTTGGCGCTCCAGCTGTCTTCATCCCAAAGCTCAAACTTATTACCCTGACCAATGAGGATGGCCTGTCGGTCCAACCCCGCGAATTCCCTCAACTCACGCGGTAGCAAAATCCGTCCGTGACCATCAAGATCGAGTTCCGTCGCATAACCCACCATCAGCCTCTGCAGTTTGCGAGCCCTGGCATTCAGGCTCGGCAAACGCATCAGCTTGCGCTCGACTTCTTCCCAGTCCGGATACGGATAGATAAGCAGGCAGTAGTCACGATCCACGGTAACCACAAGCCGACCGTCACTTCGGTCGGACAGCCGGTCGCGATAGCGCGTTGGCATAGCCATCCGCCCTTTTGCGTCCAATGTGATTTTGCTTGCACCGCGAAACATATCTTTCAGGTCCTCCAAAAAGCCCGGAGTTCCATTTCTCCCCACTTTTCCCCACCTCGGCACACTATAGGTACGGCAAACCAGCACTGTCAACTGGAAAACAGCAAAAATTTCTTAATAGTGAATGACTTAGGCGCGCTTTTTAGGTGGGATTCAGGTCATTTTGATGACCTTTTGAGGCACAAAATCAGTATGTTAAGAGCGCTTCCTGAGAAAGGCCTTTAAATAGAAAAATAGTTTTAAAGGTGGGAGTCGGCCGATAAGCCGGGTTTTGTCTTGGACAACCATTCATCTGGGATACGCGTCACCGCGTACCTCAAGCGACCTACCCGGGAGCGAATGCGGGCCACACCTACGGCCGAAGCCGATCGCCCCCCTATTTGGTCTTGCTCCGGGTGGGGTTTACCTAGCCGCGAAGTGTTACCACTCGCGCGGTGCGCTCTTACCGCACCATTTCAACCTTACCGGCATCCGTGAGGATGCTTAGGCGGTTTGCTTTCTGTTGCACTTTCCGTAGGCTCGCGCCCCCCAGGGGTTACCTGGCACCCTGCCCTTCGGAGCCCGGACTTTCCTCCGCGGGTCATAGACCCGCCGCGGTTGCCTGGCCGACTCCCGCGGCGAACAATAGGTCCTGAGAGGGTAAAACTCAAGGCAAATCAGTACCTTTTTGCAGCTGAGTAGCCCGCTTGTAGACCTCGTTACGGCGCAGCCCACATAACTCCACGGCCAACTTTACTGCCTGGCTCAGGGGCAACTCGGCCAATAGCACTCCCAGCACCCGGTCCAGCTCCGGATTTTCGGCAATCTCCGCAGCCGGCATCCCCTGCACCAGCAGGACCAACTCCCCGCGCAACATATCCGGGTCCGAGCCAGCCCGGTCGCGCAATTGGGCGAGACTGCCCCGATACAGGCTTTCATACATCTTGGTCAGTTCCCTGGCCACGGCCGCATCTCGATCTGGCCCCAGAATCTCGCACATATCCTCCAGCACCTTGCCAAGGCGCTTTCCGGATTCATAGAACACCAGTGTCCTGGTTTCATCGGCCAACCCCTCAAGCCGGCTCCTGCGGGCGCCTGAACGGGCCGGCAGGAAACCCTCGAAGGTAAACCGGTCAGTGGCAAGCCCGGCAACCGACAAGGCCGCCACTGCCGCACAGGGACCGGGGATCGGGATCACCGGCATATCCAGTTCCCGCAGCCTGCGCAGCAGGGGAAACCCGGGATCGCTGAGCAAGGGAGTGCCGGCATCCGACACCAGGGCGAGAGTTTCACCGGCCTGCAAACGCTGAACCATAGACTCCAGTTTCTGGCGTTCATTGTGCTCGTGCATGGATTGCAGGGGTTTGCTCAAGCCACAGTGACGCAATAGCTGGGCGGTATGACGGGTGTCCTCGGCCAGTATCAGGTCTACCTGGCCAAGCACTTCAACCGCCCTGGGAGCCAGGTCGGCAAGGTTGCCAATCGGTGTGGCGACAACATAGAGGGTACCAGCAGCAATCTGTTGCATGGGATAATCCAGCCGGAAAGGTTAATCTTGCGGGCAGGATACTAAAAGCTGCGGCTTTAAGTGGATTTCCGTAAAAAATCGGTCATCTGACCACTATTGTGAGTGGCCACTGGCCCCAGTTGGTGCTTGACTGGCAGTCAGGCCAATACAGACCCGGGAACATAACACCATGAGAATACTTGCCGGCCTAGTTCACAGCGCTCCGCGCGGCCTCCTGATGCTGCTGTTGCTGGCGGCTTTATCGGCCTGCCAGGCGCCAGTGAAAGAGGTAGACACGCGGGGCCAGCTCTATCGCGCCGAAAGAGCGGCGGCCCAGGGACAGTACCGGGATGCCGCGCAGATCTACATGGAGCTTGCAAGCCAGGAGGCAGGAACCCAGGCAGATCACTGGCGACTGCTTGCCGCCCAGGAATGGCTGAATAACGAGGACCTGGTTGCGGCCATGTCGGCGCTGGAGTCGATTGGCGGACCAATGAACAAGGATGATTACGCCTTGTGGGCCATCCTCGGAGCACGAATCGCACTGGCCTCGGGCAAGCCTGCCGAGGCACTGCAGAAACTGGAAGAATCCCCGCCCCCCTCTGCCGAGCTTGCCGCACAGTATTACCGGACCAGGGGTACGGCACTGCTGGCGCTGGGACGCGTGGAACAGGCAATACAAGCCTTCGGCGAGGAACAGACATGGGCCAACAACGCCCAGGAACTGCAGGCAAGCCAGCAATCTTTGCTTGATCAATTGCAGGGCAAGGTACGCAAGGGCGAACTGCCAGCCTCCAGTTCGGACGCCGTGGTCCAGGGCTGGCTGGACCTGGCCCGCTTGAGCAGCATGACCTCCTCAGACAGCCCTGCATTGCTGGCGGGGCTGCGTAACTGGCGCCTTGCCAACCCCCAGCACCCGGCGGTTACCGGCGTTGTAGCCGCCCTGGTAGAACGTCACCGGGGCGCCAACAGCTATCCCATACAAGTTGCCCTGCTACTGCCCCTGAGTGGCCGGGAACAGGCCTACGGTGAAGCTGTCAGGGACGGGTTCCTTGCTGCCTACCTGGACAGTCCCAACAAGACATTGCTGCCCGTGGTCAGGATTTATGACACCCAGCACCTGGGTGCTCCCGCCAGTTACCGGGAAGCCGTCAGCGAGGGCGCCGACATGGTGGTTGGCCCACTGCTCAAGCAGGACGTCACCGAACTGATGGGCACGGCAAATGGAGAAGTTCCGATACTGGCCCTGAACCGGGGAAATGTCGGAGGTTATACCCCTCCCGACTTTTACCAGTTCGCCCTGGATCCTGCTGAGGAAGCCCGTGAAATAGCGCGCGGCGCATTGGCCGACGGTTACACACGCGCCATCGCCCTGGTGCCCTCCACCGGCTGGGGCCAGCGTATCCTGGAAAGTTTTACCAGCGAGTTGATCGACAACGGCGGTGAGTTGCTGGCCAGTACGGCCTACGATCCGGGTGAGCAGGATTACTCCTCTGCAATAACCCGGGCCCTGAACCTGGACCAGAGCAAGGAGCGCTTCCGCAGGCTTTCTGATTTGCTGGGCATGTACCCGGAATTTGAACCCCGCCGCCGCGAAGACGCAGAATTCGTATTCGTCGCCGCTTACCCCGAGCAGGGTCGCTTGCTTCGCCCACAATTGAAGTTCCACTACGCGGCGAAGCTGCCGGTGTACGCCACATCCGCCATCTACCAGGCTGATGCAATGTCCAACAATGACCTGGACGGACTTCAATTCGCCGACATGCCCTGGCAGCTGAGCATGACAAACGAGACCGGTGGCCTGCGCCAGAAAGTGGCCTTGGCGTTTCCCGGCATGGAAGAAAACCAGCCGCGACTGTTAGCCATGGGCGTGGACGCTTTCCGCCTCCTTCCGTGGCTGTACAACAGGCAGACCGACCTCCACCTTGCCGGCGCTACCGGCAGCCTGGGCATGACACCCGATGGGGTTATTAACCGGCAATTGCAATGGGCCCGCTTCCGCAGAGGTGAGCCCAGAATCAGCAAACCCAAGGTTCTGCACCCCACACCCAGGGTCACGGAGCAGCCTTGAGCCGGGACCGGCGGGCACACGGGAAAGAGGCAGAGCAACTGGCCCTGGGGTTTCTCGAATCCCGGGGATTGAAACTGATCGAGGCAAACTATTATTGCCGACTGGGCGAACTGGACCTGGTGATGAAAGATAAAAACTCCCTGGTCTTCGTAGAGGTTCGCCTGCGTCGCAACCCGGATTTCGGATCGGCCGCGGAGAGCGTAACCCGAAACAAGCAGGACAAACTCTGGCGAGCCGCGCTACACTTTACCGCCTCGCGACCCGATCTGGCCTCGCTGCCAGTAAGGTTTGACGTGATCGCGTTGTCCGATATGCGCATAGACGACAGCTGCTGGATACAGAACGCCTTTGGCGCCAACCACTGACGGATTCAGAAACATGCAAGCAGAAGCCCGAATCAAATTGCTCTTTGCGGACAGCATTGAGGTTAAGCAACGCGCGATGGATCAGCTGGCCCCCTCTATCGCTGCAGCGGGACAGTTAATGACCGACTGCCTGCTCAACAACGGCAAGATATTGAGCTGCGGAAATGGCGGCTCGGCAGGCGACGCCCAGCACTTTTCTGCCGAAATGCTGAACCGCTTCGAGATGGAAAGGCCCGGCCTTCCCGCCATGGCGCTAACCACCGACAGTTCAACCCTGACATCCATCGCCAATGACTATTGCTACGACGATATTTTCAGCAAACAAGTCAGGGCCCTTGGCCAGCCTGGCGACTGCCTGTTGGCCATTAGCACTTCTGGTAACTCGGAAAACGTACTGCGCGCCGTCCAGGCTGCTCACGAGCGGAATGTGCAAGTCGTTGCGCTTACCGGGCGGGACGGCGGAAAGATGGCCGGCATCTACCGCGAGGGTGACGTTGAAATACGCGTACCTGCAACCTCAACCGCCCGCATCCAGGAAGTTCATCTGCTGGTAATTCATTGCCTGTGCGACCTGATCGACCGCAGGTTGCTGGGAATGGAGGAATAGCCAGGCGTAAGTGCCGAGGCCTACTTCACTATCTTTAGATGCGATCGCCGGGGTGGCTCGGCTGGCCCATCGGGCGTAGGTTCCGGATCAGATTCCGGTGGTGGCGGCTCAGCGCCGTCATCCTCTTCTCCAAACAGCATTCCCTCGCCGGATTCCCTTCCGTAAATTCCAAGCACCGCCCTGACAGGAATACTCACCGACATGGGCGTTCCGCCAAACCGGGCATGGAACGAAATACCGTCATTCTCAATCTGAATCCCTGAGGCAGCCGAATAGCTGACATTCAGAACAATGCGTCCGTCCTTAACAAACTGGACGGGTACCACGACCCCCTCGACATTTGCGTCGACCACAATGTGAGGGGTCTGGTGGTTATCCGACATCCACTCATGCATTGCCCGTAACAGGTACGGGCGCCGCGATGAAAGATCGGATCCGGTCACTGCTTACTGCCTGATCTCTCGCTCGAGCTCGGTCAGGCTCTGCTGGAACGAGGGACGGTCAAAGATGCGCTGTGCGTACTTGGCAATCGGTGCGGCCTCCTTGGGCAGCTCGATTCCATACTTCGGCAAACGCCACAGGATCGGGGCAATGGTGCAATCCACCAGCGACAATTCATCACTGAGGAAGTAAGGCTTGGCACCAAAGACTTCCGAACTCGACAGGATGCTTTCCTTGAGAATCTTGCGCGCCTTCAGAGCGGGCTTCTTCTCACCGGCAGCTTCAATCTGCTCAGCCATGGTGTACCAGTCACGTTCCAGGCGAAACAGCGCCAGGCGGAACTGGGCACGCGTCACCGGATCAACCGGCATCAGCGGAGGATGAGGGAAACGCTCATCCAGGTACTCGATGATTACTCGCGAGTCGTACAACACAAGATCCCGATCCACCAGGGTGGGAACGCTGTTGTAGGGATTCAGGTCAAGCAAATCCTCGGGGAGATCGGGCCCTTTAACATCGACGATATCAATGTTGATGCTTTTCTCTGCCAGTACCATGCGAACCCTGTGGCTATGGGTGCACAACTGATTGGAAAACAAAGTCATCACGGAACGCCTATTGGCAATATTCGACATATCAAGCTCCACTGGCTCTTGGTCCAGTCATGAAATCGGGGGAAAGCGCCTTAGCAATCCTAGTGCACGTCCTTCCAGTATTCCTTCTTCAGCGCATAGGCGAGGAGGAAAAATACCAACAAGAAGAACATAACCCAGATACCCAGTTGAACCCTCTTGAGCTTCACCGGCTCACCGATGTATTCAAGGAAGTTCACGATATCCAGGACAAAAGCATCGTATTCTTCGGCCGAGAGCTTGCCAGCACTGGCCAGCTCAAAGTGATCAAAGACTTCGTGCTCGTTACCGGCAGCATCTTTCTCGATACGATGCACAACCCGCTGGGTACCCTGCAGTTCCCACAACACGTGGGGCATGCTGGCACCCGGCAATACCAGGTTATTCATACCAGTGCTCTTGCTACTGTCCTCATAGAAAGACAGCAGGAAGTTGTACAGCCAATCGGTTCCACGCGAACGGGCGATCAGTGACAAATCCGGCGGCGTCTGACCGAACCAGCGCTTGGCATCATCTGCCGGCATAGCTACCTTGATCGTGTCAAACGGACGCTCTGCAGCAAACATCAGATTATCCAGCACCTGGCTTTCGGTCAGGCCCAGGTCTTCAGCCAGGCGATTGAACCGAACGTACTTGGCTGAATGACAACCAGAGCAATAATTCATGAAGTTCCGGGCACCGCGCTGCAAAGAGGGGGTGTTGGACACGTCCACGTCGGCAGTCTTCATTGAAGTACCGCCGGAGGATGCCATGCCGACCATGGGAACACTCAGCAACAAAACAATAAACAACCGCTTAAGCATGGTAAGTCACCCTCTCAGGAACCGGCTTGGTCTTGTCTGCCACGGACAACCAGGGCAGAAGCAGGAAGAACGCAAAGTAGAAGAACGTGGCCACGCGAGCCAGGTTTGTGTACAGCTCCGTTGCAGGCTGCATACCAAGGTAACCCAGGGCAACAAAGGACACGGTGAACAGTGCCAGCGGAAGCTTGTACATCCAGCCGCGGTAACGGATAGAACGCACCGGAGAGCGATCCAGCCAGGGCAGCAGGAACAGCATGATGATCGCGCCACCCATCATCAATACACCGCCCAGCTTGTCAGGTACGGCGCGCAAGATGGCGTAGAACGGCGTGAAGTACCACACCGGAGCAATATGCTCGGGGGTCTTCATCGCGTTGGCCGGCTCAAAGTTGGCGTGTTCCAGGAAGTAACCGCCCATCTCTGGAGCAAAGAACACAACCCCGGCGAACGCCATCAGGAAGATCGCCAGTCCGACGGTATCCTTAACGGTGTAATAGGGGTGGAATGCAATGCCGTCCAGGGGCTTTCCATCGGGACCCTTCACATTCTTGATCTCGACACCGTCAGGGTTATTTGAACCCACTTCGTGCAAGGCCAGGATGTGGGCCACCACCAGGAATATAAGCACCAGCGGCAGGGCAATCACGTGCAGGGCAAAGAACCGGTTGAGCGTAATATCGGAGATGTAGAAATCACCCCGGATAAATTCGACAAGGCTGTCGCCAATCACCGGAATCGCACCGAACAGGGACACGATCACCTGGGCTCCCCAATAGGACATCTGTCCCCAGGGCAGCAGGTAACCCATGAACGCCTCACCCATCAACACCAGGTAGATGAGCATGCCGAAAATCCACAGCAGTTCCCTGGGCGGCTTGTACGAACCGTAAAGCAGGGCCCTGAACATGTGCAGGTAAACCACCACGAAGAACGCCGACGCACCGGTTGAGTGCATGTAGCGAATCAGCCAGCCCCACTGCACATCACGCATGATGTACTCAACAGACGCGAACGCATCTGCAGCAGAGGGCTTGTAGTTCATGGTCAGGAAAATACCGGTGACCAACTGGATTACCAGTACCACCAGTGACAGCACGCCAAACAAGTACCAAAAATTAAAGTTCTTGGGAGCATAGTACTCAGCGGCATGCTCGTTGATCATCTTGGTCAGGGGGAAACGTGCATCCACCCAGGCCAGCAAGCGCGCACCAGCGCCCTGATTTTCAGATGAGTTCATTACGCAACCCCCGCGTCGTCGCCAATCAGGATGAGGCTGTCATTGAGGAAACGGTATGGCGGAACTTTCAGGTTCAAGGGAGCAGGAACGCCCTTGTATACCCGGCCTGCCAGATCGAACTTTGAGCCGTGGCAGGGGCAGTAGAAGCCACCTTTCCACTCGGGCCCAAGATCAGCCGGGGCCACCTCGAAACGCTCGCCCGGTGAACAACCCAGGTGAGTACAGTTACCGATCACAACAAAGATCTCAGGCTTCAATGACCGGTACTGATTGGTCGCCCAACCAGGCTGCTGGGGTTGCGCGGACTCGGGGTCTCTCAGCGAAACCTCCACCTCCGGCAGACTCTGCATCATGGACTCGGAACGATATAACACCCACACCGCCTGGCCACGCCAACTGGCTCGGATCATTTCACCCGGCTGCAACTTGCTGATATCCACTTCAACCGGAGCTCCCAGGGCCTGTGCGCGTGCACTGGGCTTCCAGGAAGAAAGAAATGGAACTGCCGCGAAACCTGCGCCCACAGCGCCAGTCACGGTAGTAGCAACGGTCAAAAAGTGACGCCTGCTTTTGTCAACGCCCTCACTCATCAAGGAGTCTCCTGAATCTGGTACTTAACCCGATTGGGATAAATGAAACATTCGGATTATGCTTGCGTTGTCACGGGCTCACGCCTTGCGACACCGCACAGCAAACGAGACATTATACATGGCGCTTCGATTTTGCGGTAAGTTCTGACCAGAAATTAGGCCTAAAAGGCAGGCAAATGCTTACACCAGCAACGAAAAAGACCATTCTCCGTGAGGAGAAACAATGAAAAGCATGAGACCGGGTGCCTTCCTGGCCCAATCTGCCGCCGTCGGACTGGCGGTCGCATTTGTCGTTCTGTACTTCTTCCCGGACCAGGTGCTCAACCTAGGCCCGTCCGCTGGCGGCGCACCCAGCTCTTACGCCCAGGCGGTCCAGGCTGCTGCCCCGGCCGTGGTGAATATTTATTCTTTCAGAAAACTGGAATCCAACGGCGCGGACGAAACGGGAACAGAACCCACCCTGACCAGTAGCCTGGGATCAGGGGTGATCGTAGACAAGGCTGGTTACATTTTAACCAATCACCATGTAATTGATGGCGCCGAAAGAATAAGCGTGCAGCTGTCCGACGGACGAGCACTGACTCCAGAAGTCATCGGCACCGACCGCCCCACAGACCTGGCGCTGCTCAAGATTCCCCTGGAAAACCTGCCGGTTATCACCCTGGGTCGCTCCGACACCCTGCAGATCGGCGACGTGGTGCTTGCCATCGGCAACCCTTACGGACTGGGCCAGACTGTCACCCAGGGAATCGTAAGCGCAACGGGTCGCTGGCAACTTGGCCTGACCCTGATCGGGGATTTCATCCAGACGGACGCGGCCATTAATGTGGGTAACTCCGGGGGAGCGTTGATTAATTCCCAGGGCGAACTGATCGGAATCAACATTGCCACCCTTGAGCCAGAACTGGCCCTGGAACGGCGGTTACCCGAAGGCATCGGGTTCGCCATACCCGTGAACCTGGCCCGGGGCGTCATGGAGGAACTCAAGACTCGTGGCCGAGTGGTTCGAGGCTGGCTTGGAGTAGAAGCTATAGACCTCACCCCGGTCCGTGCTCGTGAGCTCGGGCTCTCTCAAACCGGTGGTATAGAGGTACGCCGCGTCTACCCGAACAGCCCGGCAATGACCGTCGGCCTGCAAGCAGAGGACGTGATTAACGAGATCAACGGACAGGTGATCCTGGTTCGACAAAGCGCGGTAAATATCGTTGCCGGGCTTCAGCCGGGCAACGCAGTGGAACTGGCAGGGATACGGGCCGGCAAACCATTTCGTGCCAGCGCCACCTTGATTGAGCGAGAAGAATAAGGCGGTTATTCGCGAATTCGCTTGATCTTCGCTCCAAGCGCAGCAAACTTTTCCTCAATCCGCTCGTATCCCCGATCGATGTGGTAGATCCGATCGACAATAGTCTCGCCCTCTGCCACCAGGCCTGCCAGCACCAGGCTTGCCGAGGCACGCAGGTCGGTGGCCATCACCGGGGCACCGGTCAAACGGGGTACACCCGTGACGATTGCCGTATTACCCTCAATTCGGATATCCGCACCCATGCGCTGCAACTCCTGGGCATGCATGAAGCGGTTCTCAAAAACGGTCTCGGTAATTGCGCCGACACCCTGGGCCACCGAATTCAGCGCCGTGAACTGGGCTTGCATATCCGTGGGAAAACCCGGATGGGGCGCGGTCCGCAGGTCCACCGATTCGGGTCGGCGTCCACGCATGTCCACCTCTACCGTATCGTCTTCCACAGTCACCGTAGCACCGGCATGCCTGAGCTTGATCAACACCGCGTCCAGGTGTTCAGGACGAACCTTGCGGACTTTCACTCGCCCGCCGGTAATCGCCCCGGCCAGCAGGTAGGTACCCGCCTCAATCCGGTCCGGCAACACCGTGTAATCAGTCCCCTGGAGATTTTCCACACCGTCAATCACGATGGTGTCGGTTCCGGCACCTGAAATCTTTGCACCCATGCTGATCAGGAAATTCGCCAGGTCCACGACCTCGGGCTCCCTGGCAGCGTTCTCGATAGTGGTCCGACCATCCGCCAGGGTGGCGGCCATCAGCAGGTTCTCGGTACCCGTCACGGTAACCGTATCCAGCACCAGCCTGGCACCGTGCAGGCGCCGTGCCCGGGCCCGGATATAGCCATTGTCGATCTGGATATCGGCGCCCATTTCACGCAAACCAGCCACGTGAAGGTCCACCGGACGGGCGCCAATAGCGCATCCGCCGGGCAGGGATACATCCGCCCTGCCGAATCGGGTCAGCAACGGACCCAGCACCAGGATCGAGGCGCGCATGGTTTTCACCAGCTCATAGGGTGCTTCCAGGTTGTTAATGCCCGAGGCGTCAACCTCCACGCCCTGCTGGTCATCAAGGGTGACCTCCACGCCCATGCGGCTGAGCAGCTCGATGGTGGTGGTCACGTCCCGCAAATGTGGAATATTTCTGAGCATCACCGGCTTTTCGGCCAGCAGACAGCCGGCCAGAATTGGCAGCGCGGCATTCTTGGCACCGGAGATCACGACTTCGCCATCGAGTCTCTGGCCGCCACTTATTTTCAGCTTGTTCACGTTTTAATTATCCGGTTCAGGATCCTTGGGTCGCCCACTCTTCTGGAGTCAGCGCCTGGATCGACATGGCATGAATTTCACGGCCCATAAGGGCTCCAAGGGTCCCGTAGATCATTTGGTGCCTGCGTATCCGGCTTTGGCCGGCAAATTCCTCGCTGATCACCAGGGCCTCAAAATGCGTGCTGTCTTCGCTAAGCACCTTCACCTGGGCGCAGCTCAGGCCACCATTAATCAAGGCTTCGATATCGTCACACTGCATTTTGCTCTCCGTCGTACTCGGGCATCAACGCCCCGGGACTGCCAATCGGGAGCGGGATTGTATCTAAAATTCGGCACCTCCGTGGATCCTTGTTATTAAAAGGCTCTCACTGATTCCCCGCTCTAGCGTGTATGATTCTCAGGAATAGACAAAAACAAGCCTTATTTGAAGCGCCTATAAAGACTGATGAAAAGACAACGCAGAACCAATCTCAACTTTCTTCCAGCCGGAAACCACTGCCCTGAGCCAGGCAGATTTCAGGGGGGTGCGCAGAAGTGCTGATCTTTGCTACTGCCACACTGGCCGGGTTTCTGCTGCTGGTGTGGGGCGCAGATCGTTTCGTGCTTGGTGCAGGCGCCGCGGCCCGCAACCTGGGCGTCTCCCCATTGATGATTGGCCTGACCATCGTTAGTTTCGCCACTTCCCTTCCGGAGGTGCTGGTATCGGTAACCGCATCGTTGCAAGCCTCACCCGGCCTGGCTATTGGTAACGCGATTGGTTCTAACATCGCGAATATCGGATTGGTCCTTGGGGTCACCGCCATGGTGTGTCCGATACACCTGGAATCAGCCACCCTGCGCCGGGAAATTCCCGCCCTGCTGGCAGTCACCCTGCTGGCAGCCATGCTGTGCATGGATGGATTCCTGGGGCGCGTGGACGGCTATGTATTGATCGGCAGCCTTGGCTTGCTGATGCTCTGGATCGTCAAACTTGGATTTCTCTCCGCGGCCACTGACCCGATCCGCCAGGAGTTTGAAGAAGAAATTCCCACCGATGTATCCATGAAGGCCGCCATTGGCTGGCTCATCATTGGCTTGGTGATACTACTGCTGGGTGCCAACACGCTGGTCTGGGGCGCCGAGGAAATCGCCCGGGCAGTCGGCATCAGCGATGTAATCATCGGCCTGACTATCGTCGCCGTCGGAACCAGCCTCCCGGAGTTGGCGGTTACCGTGGTCAGCGCGATGAAGAACGAGCATGGCCTGGCTATTGGTAACGTGATCGGTTCCAACATGTTCAATACCCTGGCAGTGCTGGGGCCCGCTGCAATCATCTACCCAATCGCGCTGCAGCCCAAGGTCATGACCCTCCATCTTCCTACGATGATTGGAGCGACCCTGTTGATGTTTACCCTGACCTATGACTTCAGCGGACGCGGCAAGATTAACCGGGCTGAAGGACTTGGCCTGGTGGCCGCGTTCGCCGCCTATCACTACTACACATTCAACTTCACGCTGTAATCCGGGCAACCGGGAAAGCGAATTAATCAGGACCCCGTGATTCCGGGTGTAACCAATGCCTATAAAAGACCAAGATCGAATCAAGTCACTTGCCCGCAACGTGCTGGAAACCGAAGCCCGTGCGGTGACCGTTTTAATGGACCGGATTGACGACCAGTTTGTCCGGGCCTGCGAGATCTGCCTGGAATGCCAGGGCAGGATCGTGGTGATCGGCATGGGAAAGTCAGGACACATCGGAAGCAAGATCGCCGCAACCCTGGCCAGTACCGGCAGCCCCGCGTTTTTCGTACACCCGGGGGAAGCCAGCCACGGCGACCTGGGAATGATTACCGTCCCGGATGTGGTGTTGGCCATTTCCAACTCAGGTGAAACCGCCGAATTGATAACCATCCTGCCGGTGATCAAGCGCCTGGGCGTGAAACTGATCAGTATGACGGGCAAGCCCGGCTCGACCCTGTCCCAGGCCGCAGATGTAAACCTGGATGTCAGTGTGGCCGAAGAAGCCTGCCCCCTGAATCTCGCCCCTACCGCCAGCACCACCGCGACCCTGGCCCTGGGCGATGCCCTGGCGGTTGCACTCCTGGAAGCACGCGGATTCACCGAAGAGGACTTCGCCCGCTCCCATCCCAGCGGAACCCTGGGGCGGCGCCTGTTGCTGCGGGTGGAAGACCTGATGCATGGAGGCGACCAGATTCCGCGCATCGAAGCCGACAAGCCCCTGAGCGAGGGCCTGCTTGAAATGAGCAGGAAAGGCCTGGGCATGACCACGGTTTTCGGCGACAACAATCACTTTGAAGGCGTGTTCACCGATGGTGACCTTCGCCGTGCCATTGATGACTCCCTTGATTTACGCACCACCGCGATGCGGGATGTAATGACCCCTCGCGGCTACACCATCGCGCCAGAATCACTGGCTGCCGAGGCGGTGCGGATGATGCAAACCCACAAGATCACCTCCCTGCTGGTCATTGGAGAGACGGATGAACTGGTTGGCGTACTGCACATTCATGACCTGCTGCGCGCCGGGGTGATGTAAAAGCCGTCCTGGCGCACAGCCGGGACACGCAGGCCAGACTGGGGCTAAACTACCCGGACTTGTCCCGCATTCGGGACCACGCCCGCCCAGACCAAGGAAACACAGCATGCCGCAAATCTCTGTCCCCTCTTCTGTCGCCCTGGTGGTTTTCGACGTGGACGGGGTATTCACTGACGGGCGCATTCTCATCGGCCCCCAGGGAGAGGAATACAAAACCTTCCATACCCGGGACGGTCATGGTGTAAAACAACTGCTGGCCAGCGGCCGCCAGGTAGCCATTATTTCCGGAAGAAATGCACCCGCGGTGGATCACCGTATGGCTGAGCTGGGCGTCGAGCATGTATTCCAGGGATGCAAGGACAAGCTGCCGGTACTCACGGCACTGCTGAAAAAACTCGATATTTCACTGGAAAACGTCGCCTACATGGGTGACGACCTGCCGGACCTGGAAGTTATGCAGAACGTTGGACTGCCTGTAACGGTGTCTGACGGGGCGCCGGAAATTTGCGCCACCGCAAGCATCGTCACCCGGGCAGCCGGGGGTCACGGCGCGGTACGCGAGTTCTGCGACATGCTCCTGAACGAGAAAGACCAGTAAGCATGCGCAACCTGTTTTACGTCATTGTTCTGAGTTTTGCGGTAGCCGCGAGTTGGTGGCTGGCCCGCAGCCTGTCCAAAGAAGAAGAGGGCATTTCGGGCCGCGACCTCAAGGAACCGAAGCGGGGCTTTTATCTGCGCGACGCCGTACTCCATGGCACCCGGGAGGATGGCTCGCCGGATTACATCTTGAAAGCCGAACGTATCGACCAGAATCTTTCACAACACAGCTTCGACGCCACGGTCATCGACCTGACCTTGAACGACGAGGGCGGCCCGCCCTGGCTGGTCAAGGCAGATTCGGGAACCATTCCCGCCGACCAAAGCTATATCCAGCTCAACGGCGGAGTCAGGGCGGTTCGCGACCAGCCAGACCCGACGTTCAGCCTGGAATCTCAAAGCATGCGCTTACTTACCGAAGAAAAAGTGGCCGAAACCAGCGACCTGGTCATTATTCGCTTTGGCGAGCAAGAACTGACAGCGGTTGGAATGCGTGCGTATTTCAATGAAGACAGGGTCGAACTACAATCAAAGGTACATGGCAATTTCACTCCGTAATCTGACAATAACAGCCGCCTTGCTGCTGGCAGCCTTGAGTTCGGCGCCTGCATGGGCTGTGCTGGGCGACTCCCGGCTGCCCATCGAACTGGATGCCGATTCCTCCGATATCGATCGCCGCAACGACCGGCTGATTTTTCGTGGTGTGAGTATTTCCCAGGGCGACCTGGGAATCGAGGCCGAGGAAGCGGTTGCCTCCACCCTGGATTTTGCCAACAGCGAGTGGGAGTTCACCGGCAAGGTCAAGATCCGCATGAGCAACTCCAGCATCATGGCCGACAAGGCGATCATGACATTCTCCGGCTATCGCCTGCTGTCAGCGGTCATCCACGGCCAACCCGCTAAATTCCGCCAGGTCGAGACTGACCAGAGCATCACCGAGGGACAGGGCCGCTTACTGGAGTACGAGGCCGACAACGGCATCCTTCGCCTGTCTGATAAAGCGTCACTCAGCCAGTCGGGCAAGCAAATCCAGGGCAACATTCTCACCTACAGCATCAACGAGGAACGGGTGATCGCCAGTTCCAGCGATGCAACAGGGGAGCGGGTACGCATAGTGATCACCCCCGATGGTCTTGAACAACTCTCTGAGAAAACCCCGCCTCCGGCTGACACCCCAGACGTCCCCGAGGAAGAAAAGGACCCGGAGACACCTGAGCAGCCATGAGTACCCTGAAAGTTACAGATATCGCAAAACGTTTCGGCGCACGACAAGTAGTGAAAAGCGTGTCGCTGGAGCTGAAAAGTGGCGAGGTGGTCGGACTGCTGGGCCCGAACGGGGCCGGAAAGACCACGGCTTTTTACATGATTGTTGGCCTCATTCCTTGCGACCGCGGAACAATAAAACTGGACGATGCCGACCTGACCAATCTGCCGATGCATCGACGCGCTCGCCTGGGCCTGGGCTACCTGCCCCAGGAAGCATCGGTTTTCCGCAGCATGACGGTAGCCAACAACATCATGGCTATTCTTGAAACCCGACCGGGCCTGGACCAGGCCGAACGGGAACGCAGGCTGGAAGAGTTGATGGAAGAGTTACATATCGGCCATTTGCGGAACAGCCAGGGCATCGCCCTGTCCGGCGGCGAGAGACGACGGGTGGAAATTGCCCGGGCACTGGCCGCTGACCCCCAGTTTGTACTGCTGGACGAGCCATTTGCTGGCGTGGACCCGATTTCAGTCATAGATATTCAGCGCATCATTCACCATCTGACCGAACGTAAGATTGGCGTTCTCATTACCGACCATAACGTCAGGGAAACATTGGGTATTTGCGAACATGCCTACATTCTCAGCGATGGCAACGTGATCGCCGAAGGCAAACCCGAGGAAATTGTCGCAAATCGCAGCGTACGAGAAGTCTACCTGGGCGAGGATTTCCAGCTCTAGACGCGAGCCTGGGAGGCTGGAAGTTGCACTAGCTAGTAAACAGGGGTACACCAACTAGTGATGACCCGCAAAACGCAAAAGACACACCGGAGTAGTTCTTGCTGAAGCCCAGCCTGCAACTAAAGCTTGGCCAGCAACTGACCATGACCCCCCAACTGCAGCAGGCAATACGCCTGTTGCAACTGCCTGTCATGGATTTACAGACTCATCTCCAGGAAGCACTGGAAACCAACGTCATGTTGGACGTTGAGGAGCCTGCCGGCGAGACCACGGTCGATGAAAACCCCACCAATGAACAAGTAGAGGAAACACCGACGGCGGAGCAAGACTTCAATGAAGTCGAAGCCAACTGGAACGACCGTAGCGTGACCGCCTCGACGGACTCAGGCTACAACCCGGGTGAGCCTCGACCCAACCGGGAGCTCGAAGACCTGACCGCCGATAACTTGAGAGACCATCTTCTTTGGCAGCTGGAAATGGAACCGCTGGGTCCGAACAAGGACCTGATGGGCCAGGCCATCATCGACGCCATTAATGACGATGGTTACCTGGTAGACAGCCTGGAGGACATCCGCGAAACGCTGCTCCCCGACCTGGACGCCAGCGTGGATGAACTGGAAGCCGTGTTGATGCTGATTCAGAAGTTTGATCCCAGCGGCATCGCGGCCCGTGACTTGAGCGAATCGATCTGTCTGCAGTTAGACCAACTTGAGGAAACCACCCCCGGTCTTGCGCTAGCTCAGCTCATCGCCGGCGAGAACCTGGACCTTGTTGCAGAGCAGCAATTTACTGCTCTGAGACGCAAGCTGCACTGCGACGACGAGGAGCTGGATCATGCAATTGCGCTGGTTCGAGCCTGCCACCCCCGCCCGGGATCAACCATTGGAGGTGGCAGTGCCGAGTACGTTATTCCTGATGTGTATGTAAGGAAAATTGACAACCGGTGGGCAGTAGAGGTCAACTCTTCAGTAGCCCCACGACTATGCGTCAATTCGACCTACGCTGGCGCCATAGGACGCGGTACTGATCACACAGTGCTGAGGACGCAATTGCAAGAAGCACGCTGGCTGGTACGCAGTCTCGAAATCAGGGATGAAACCCTGATTAAAGTGGCGAGCTGTATTGTGCAAAAACAGCACGAGTTTCTGGATCATGGCGATGTCGCCATGCGCCCCCTTGTACTTCGTGAGGTAGCCGATGAAGTGGGAATGCATGAATCAACTATTTCCCGCGTAAGCGCTAACAAGTACATGCATACCCCCAGGGGTATTTTCGAATTTAGATTTTTCTTTTCCAGTCATGTCTCAGGGGATGACGGCAGCGAGCATTCCGCGGTGGAGGTTCGCGCGCGAATCAAGCAATTGATTGGACAGGAAACCCCCAAGAAGCCATTGAGCGACAACAAGATCGCAAAGGCTCTCTCCGAGGACGGCATCCAGGTTGCACGGCGAACAGTCGCCAAGTACCGGGAAGCCATGTCCATCCCGCCATCAAGCGAACGCAAGCGGCTGGCAAGCTGCTCGCAATAACCGCTAAGGAGAAAGTAATGCAAGTAAACGTATCTGGGCACCACATTGATGTCACACCGCCGCTGCGCCAATATGTCTCGGAAAAGCTGGAACGTATTCAACGACACAGTGATCACCTGGTAAAAGCCAACTGCATACTTACTGTGGAGAAACTACAACACAAGGCAGAGGCGATGATCAGTATGCGGGGCATCCAGATTTACGCCGATGCGATTGAACCCGACATGTATGCAGCAATTGATGGCCTGGCTGACAAGCTGGATCGCCAGGTGCGCAAACACAAGGAAAAGAACACCGATCACCACGCACGGGATGTGGATAAATCGGTTTACGAGTAACATTGGCGCAAGGCGCCACAACCTAAGGAAATCATTTTGAACAGGGGGGCCATGCCCCCCTGTTTTTATAAAGCCACTTATGGACACCATCGAATTCAAGCTAGCTACATTAATTACCCCGGGTCGAGCCCAGGCCAAAATCAACGCGCGTAGCAAAAAACACGCCCTCGAGATTTTGAGCGAAATGCTGGCCGAAACCCTGCCACCGGATCCCGAAGCCCCAGACCGGCTTAGTCTTACCAACTCGGTCATGGAAGCACTGGTGCAGCGAGAAAAACTTGGTAGCACAGCACTGGGAGAGGGCATTGCCCTGCCCCACGCCTCACTGCCTAAATTGGAAGAAGTCACAGCAGCGGTCGTGACCCTGGTGAATCCTGTGGATTTCGATGCACCTGACGGGCAACCGGTGGATGTGATGATGGCATTAATCGCCCCGTCACCAGCCTCCCCGGCACACCGGGAAATCCTGGAGCGCGCCAGCATGGTGCTTTCGAACCACACTGGAAAATGCCCGTTGCGGGAGGCCCAAAGCAGCACTGAATTGCATGCGGCGCTGGAGTGCGTCGACCGGGCCATCCTGGCGACCTACGAGTCAGAAGCCGAGGAGAACTGATGCCAAACTCCGAGATCAGGTTGGTTGTAGTAACCGGCATTTCAGGTTCAGGCAAGAGTATTGCCCTGGATATGCTGGAAGACCTGGATTTCTACTGCATCGACAATCTGCCATCGGGGTTGGTAAAGCCATTCCTTGAACAGGCGGAAAGCGGAACCCTGAAAACCTATACCAAGACCGCAATCGCGCTGGATGCGAGAAATCTGCCGGACGAGTTGATCAAGGTTCCGGAAATGATCAGCAGCCTCAAGGCAGCCGGAACCCAGGTGGACGTTATTTTCCTGGACGCCGCTGACGAGGTTGTCATGAAACGCTACGCCGAAAGTCGGCGCCGGCACCCGCTGAGCCGCAAGGGATTAAGCCTGGTTGAGGCAATAAAGTCCGAGCGACAAGTGCTGCAACCCCTGTACGATCTCGCCGACCTGGTTATCGACAGTACACGCACCAACGTCCACCAGTTACGGCGCATCATCAGTGAGAGAGTTGCCGAAAAAATGGCCGGCAGCATGGCCTTGAATTTTACTTCTTTCGGGTTCAAGCACGGCCTCCCCCACGATGCGGACTATGTGTTCGACATCCGATTCCTGCCCAACCCCTATTGGGAAAGCGAACTGAGGGACTTCAACGGCCTGGACCAGCCCATCATCGATTTCCTGAACAACTCCAATGAAGTGCAGGAGTTTTTCAATTCACTGACGACATTCCTGGAACCCTGCCTCGCGCGCCAGAAAGAACAAAACCGCAGTTTCATCACGGTCGCCCTGGGCTGTACCGGGGGACGTCATCGCTCGGTTTTCCTGTGCGAAAAACTTGCCGAACACTTCCGCGGCCGCTACCCCCAGGTCAGCGTTCGGCACACAGAACTTCTCGACTAGACGGGGAATCCTGCTCGATGGCGTAGACTGCCCATTGCAGCAAGGCTACACTGCGACGCGACGGTTCAATCCTCATCCAGAGATAGAACAACGAGTGGAAGCATGGCGGCAGTTGAGCAAATCGTAACTCCCTCAACACGTCTGGAAGCGCTACGCAGCGCCCTGGACGCGGGATCGATGCGCCCGGCAAAACGCATGATCAACGCCCTCCACCCGGCCGAAGTTGCCTCGTTGATCGAATCCCTCAGACCCGCTGAGCGCCAGATTCTATGGGAACTGGTTCCCGCGGATAATGAAGGCGACATCCTGCTGGGCCTCAACGACGAGGTGCGCGCCAGCATCATCGCCACCATGGACGATGAGGAAATCGTCGCCGCCGCCGACGGCATGGAACTGGATGACCTGGCCGACTTCCTGACTGACTTGCCGGAAGCCATTATCCAGCAGGTCATGCATTCCATGGACCAGCAGCACAAGGACCGCCTGCAAACGGTTCTTGCCTATCCGGAAGACTGCGCCGGCGGCCTGATGAACCCGGACACGGTAACCGTGCGCCCGGACGTGAGCATCGAGGTCGTGCTGCGTTACCTGCGATTAAGTGGCGGGGTTCCGGAGAAAACCGATGCCCTGTTCGTGGTCAATCGAAATGACCTCTACCTGGGCGCACTGCCCCTGACCATTTTGCTCACCGCAGACCCCTCCCTGGCGGTCTCGGAAGTCATGGAATCTGATCCGGTACACTTGCTTGCCGACACACCGGCGGCACAGGTCGCAATGCAGTTCTCGGACCGGGATTTGCTCTCCGCCGCGGTGGTGGATGAAAACGGCCTGCTCCTGGGCCGCATCACCATTGATGACGTGGTCGACGTTATTCGCGAGCAGGGTGAACATTCCCTGATGAGCATGGCCGGTCTGGATGAAGACGAGGATATGTTCGCCCCGGTGCTTAGCAGCACCCGACGCCGGGCCGTTTGGCTGGGCGTGAACCTGGCCACGGCGTTCCTGGCCTCCTGGGTGGTTGGATTGTTCCAGGCGACCCTGGACCAGGTGGTGGTGCTGGCCATCCTGATGCCTATCGTGGCCAGCATGGGTGGTATTGCGGGCAGCCAGACCCTGACCCTGATGATTCGAGGTATCGCCCTGGGCCAGGTTGAGAAATCCAACTCCCATTGGTTGCTGAACAAGGAAATCATGGTTGGTCTGCTAAACGGACTGGCCTGGGCAAGCATCGTCGCCGTGGCCGTGTTCTTGTGGTTCGGCGATTGGCGCATCGGCTTTGTCATCGCCGCCGCCCTGGTTATCAACCTGGTGGTGGCAGCCGTTTCAGGTGTTGGCATTCCGCTGCTGCTGCGCAGACTCGGCATTGACCCGGCATTGGCCGGCAGTGTCGTCCTGACCACTCTCACCGATGTGATCGGTTTCGCTGCCTTCCTCGGCCTGGGAACCTTGCTCCTTACCTGAGAGCCTCTTGGTGGGCCGGATGGGTAAATACGGTCCCAAATCCGGGCGAGCGGTATTAATCCCTTCGACTGGCCGGTTGCCTGCCTCCATATCCTGGCACCCAAACACCGTTCGACGCATCCGCTTGCGTACTTTCATCGAATTCAATGGCGGCCAACAACAAAACTGGTTTAATGTTACCCCCAACAGCGCTCATGTAAGTGACGCCTGACTAAACGAGAACACGACAAAATTGAGGAGCAATAGATGAGAATTTTCGGAATCACTGCCGCTGTGCTGACAGTTTGCCTGACCCTGGCTTTCCAAAATTCCTGGTCCGCTGATCCTCTCCCGGAAGGCAGTGCCGCACCCTCCTTCCGCCTGCAGGATCAAAATAGCAAATGGCACTCACCCGAGGACTACAAGGGTAAATGGCTGGTGCTGTATTTCTATCCCAAGGACGACACTCCCGGATGCACTACCGAGGCCTGCAATTTCCGCGATGACATCATGGCCTTCCGCAAGATGGGCGTGACCATACTCGGTGTCAGCACAGATGATGTCGAATCCCACCAGGAATTTGCCGAAAAACACAGCCTGCCCTTCCCCTTGTTGGCGGATACCAGTGGCGATGTGAGTGCAGCCTATGCAGGCTTTAAGTTGCTGGGGATACTGAAACTGGCCAATCGCAAGACTTACCTGATTGGGCCGGATGGGACGATTGCCAAGCGCTACGACAGTGTTGACCCCGACAAGCACTCTGCCCAGATCATGAACGACCTGAAAGCGCTGATGTAAGACGTCCCTTACAGGAGGCCTAAAGCAACTTCCGCATACCTTCCTCCAGACCGCTGACGGTCAGGGGGAACATTCGTTCGTCCATTAATTCACGCAGCATCTGGATAGACGGCGTGTAATCCCAGCGCTGCACTGGCTCTGGATTGAGCCAGATGCTTTTTGGATAGGTATTCAGCAGGCGCTTCATCCAGACTGATCCGGGCTCCTCATTGAGATGTTCAACGCTACCGCCAGGGTAACTGATCTCGTAGGGACTCATGGTGGCATCACCAACGAATATTAGCTTGTAGTCGGCGCTGTAGCGATGGATCACATCCATGGTGGGCATTCGCTCGTTGTAACGACGACGGTTGTCCTTCCAGAGCCCCTCGTACACGCAGTTATGAAAGTAAAAATACTCCAGCTGCTTGAATTCACTGCGCGCCGCGGAGAACAGTTCCTCGCAAACCCGAACGTGATCTTCCATTGAGCCGCCCACGTCCAGACACAGCAGAACCTTCACTGAGTTATGCCGCTCCGGGACCATCTTGATATCCAACATGCCGGCATTTCGAGCCGTTGAACGAATCGTGTCATCCAGGTCGAGCTCATAGTCAGCACCCTGTCGGGCAAACTTTCGCAGTCTCCGCAGGGCCACTTTCATGTTCCGCGTACCCAACTCAAGGGAGTCGTCCAGATTGCGAAATTCCCGCTTGTCCCAGACTTTGACGGCCCGCCTGTGGCGGCTACCGTCTTGCCCGATTCGAACGCCTTCCGGGTTATAGCCATAGGCACCGAATGGCGACGTGCCGCCCGTACCTATCCACTTGTTGCCACCTTCATGACGTTCTTTCTGTTCTTTCAGGCGCTGGCGCAGGGTTTCCATGAGCTTCTCCCAGCCACCCAACGCCTCGATCCTGGCTTTATCCTCTTCGCTCAGACCCAGCTCCACCTGGCGTCGCAACCACTCCTCGGGAATCTCTTCCAGGTGTTCTCCAAACAGGGTTTCGGCACCCTGGAAGTGGGCCCCGAAAACCTGGTCAAAACGATCGAACTTGGTCTCGTCTTTCACCAACGCACTGCGAGATAAATAATAAAAATCTTCCACACTGTAGCCCGCCAGACCCGCATCCAGCGCATCCAGCAAAGTCAGGAATTCCGGCAGGGTTACCTTCAGTCCCGCCTCACGCAGCATGAAAAAGAATTTAACGAGCATCCCGTCGATTCAAGAAGATGAGTTGTTCGAACAAGTGAACGTCCTGTTCGTTTTTTAACAATGCCCCGTAGAACGGCGGCAGCGCCTTGCGGGAATTACCACCGCGCAAGGCCTCGACCGGCACGTCTTCCGCCAGCAACAACTTTATCCAGTCCAGCAATTCAGAGGTGGACGGTTTTTTCTTCAACCCGGGAGTTTCACGCAACTCGTAGAAGGCATTCAGCGCTTCAGACAACAACTGCTTTTTCAGGCCGGGATGATGCACCTCGACGATGCTCGACATGGTCTCTGCATCGGGAAACTGAATGTAATGGAAGAAGCATCGGCGCAAGAATGCATCCGGAAGCTCCTTCTCATTATTGCTGGTGATGATAATGATTGGTCGGTGGGTGGCTTTTACCAACTCCCGGGTTTCGTAGACAAAGAATTCCATCCTGTCCAGTTCACGCAGCAGGTCATTGGGAAACTCGATGTCAGCCTTGTCGATCTCATCGATCAACAGCACCGGCCGAACCTCCGAATCGAATGCCTCCCACAGCGCTCCTTTCACAATGTAGTTGGCAATATCGTGAACCCGCTCGTTACCCAGCTGTGAGTCACGCAGCCGAGCCACGGCATCATATTCATACAGTCCCTGCTGAGCCTTGGTGGTGGACTTGATGTGCCACTGGTGCAGGGGCAGTCCCAGGCTAAGGGCCACTTCTTCGGCCAGCTGGGTCTTACCGGTACCGGGTTCGCCCTTGATCAATATTGGCCGACCCAGGGTGACCCCCGCATTGACCGCAGCCATCAGGTCCTTGGTCGCGATGTATCGCTCGGTGCCCTCAAATCGTCCTTTTTCCATGTCCTTCTCCGGTCTCTTACGCCTGCCATAAGCTTCGCGGCGAAAGATGGTTTACTGATTATGTGATGGTTGTAACTCAAGCAGGTGGCGAGTACTTCCAGCCTGGAAAGCAGCGGCCTGGCCATTCACCCAGAGCTCATGCCCACGGCTATAGAAATCCGACAGGGGATGACCGCTTTGCCCGCCTGGCATCTGGAAGTAGCCGTCCAGCTCCGGGTTGGGAGAGACGGCAAATCGCTCCGAAGCCCCGAAGCTACGGGCCTGGACCCTGGGCATATTCGAATCCCCGGCCAGGGGCTGCACCGGCATATTCAGCCAACTGCCAACCAACGGAATGGCACCACTCAAAGGGTGACGAATCGCTGCGGTATTTCGCTCGCCCCAGGTTCGCGCGGCAAAGTCATCCCCGTAGTTGCTTCGATATTCCTCGATCAACTCGTCGACGGCATGCAATAAAAACTCGTCCCAACTCTGGTAGGTGGGCGCCAGCAAGTGCTCGGGCCGCTCATTGACCAGTCGCCACAGGGATGCCTCAAACTGCCAGGGAACCGGCTGATCCATCTCCGGGTAAGCCTCGCGCATTTCATAGATGAGGCTGTCGAAAACCTGTTTCTGGACTATCAAGCGATAACCGCGAACAAAGCGATATCCAACTGAATCGATACTTGCCCGGGGAATCCAGTCCCGCACCAGGTCACGAAACGCCCCGCGATCCGGATGTCCCACCAGTGCGTCATCATCAAGCACCCCCAGCAACAATTTCTGCCAGGGCGCCAGGAAAACGGCCCGATCATCCAACTGTACGCCGAGCATGTCATTGAGCACCGGCTTGTCCAGGGCCATCAGGTCATCACGAATCTGCTTGCCACGGGCGCCCAGTGCATATCCGCCGTCACCAACGATTGCCAGGGCCTCATCACTCACCACCCGGCTGTTAGCGGTCCAGATAATTCCTGATTCCGGATTCACGACCCGGGGGTATTCCTCGGGATCCAGCCAACCCTGCCAGCCGCTTTCGGCCCGCGAACCCTGGATAGGATCCCAGTCCGCCTTGTCACCACGCCGGGGAATTTTCCCCATGATGGTCCATCCAATATTCCCCTGGTCATCCGCTACAACGAAGTTCTGGGCCGGTGTACCGGCACGATTTACAATCGCCATGGCCTGCTCCACCGAACCGGCTTGCTCGATGTTCAACAACTCAAGGTTCGCGGCTTCCTCATGATGGGCGGTCCATTCCAGGGCATAGTCTCGTCCGTAATACTCAACTACCGGCCCCCATCGTGTCAGACGCAGATCCAGGATTTGATCTTCGCCGCCCTTGACCACGATGGTCTCCTGCACCTGCCTGAATGCCTCCCAACCTTCGGGCACCCGGTAGCGATCCGAATCCTGGGGATCAATTTCCAGTTCCACCAGGTCAACCCAATCACCATAGCTATTGGTAAAACCCCAGGCGATGCGACCATTGCTCCCGGCAACCACCGCCGGCACGCCCGGCAAGGTGACCCCCGTGACATCAGTGTCATCATTGACCCGCAGTCGAGCGCGATACCAGGTGTTGGGAACCCGAATTCCCAGGTGCATATCGTTTGCCAGCATTGCCTGGCCCGTGCCGCTGCGCCAACCGGCCACTGCCCAGTTGTTGCTCCCCACCACTTCATCGCCCTGGCTTTCAAGCACAGACAGATCGAGCCGCATCGGTGTATCCAGAGCGGATACGACGACCTTGCGAAGATCCAGGTGGGCGGGGTCGGGGATCGACGGCGCCTCAGCGGCCTCCCCTTGTATGGGAGCATCCCAGGGACCACCCGCAGGAAGAAGGAATGCAGCGACCTCGGGGGAATACATCCGGCGAAGAGCCACCCTGAAAGCCTCGCTTTCACCTGAGCCATCATTCAAATCCAGGAACATGGCGTACTGCACGAGCATGGAATCTTCGACCAGCCAGGGCTGGGGTTCAACGCCCAGCAACCAGTACTCAAAAGGCCTGCCATCCATCTCTGCCAGGCCCTGGTTGACGCCTTCAGCGTAGGCCTCCAGAAGGCGACGATCCTCGGCTGGGAGATTCTTCAGTATTCTCGATGAAAGGTCTCGGAAACGGTGTATCCGCTTGCCCTTGTCCGCATCCAGGGCCAGCGCCCCGAACAGGCCGGAGAGCTCGCCCGCCGACATGCGGCGCGACAAATCCATTTGGAAGAAGCGATCCTGGGCATGGGCAAAACCCAGGGCCCGGGCAACATCAACACGGTTCGAGCCGTGGATGGTCACCACGCCGGAATCATCCCGCTGCACGTCTACCGCAGCGGATAACCCGGAGATCTCGTGCTGCCCTTCGAGTAAGGGCAGACTCGACCGAAGGATCAGAAACACGCCCGCCAGCCCAGCCACGACCAGGACCAGCAGCCCCAAACCAATTCGCTTGAGATATTTCATTGTCACCCTTTCACCGCGGATATGTGTCTCGACCCGACCAGCATACCAGCGACCGTCGGCGAACTCAGGCCGCGGCATGCGACAACAAAAACCGGGCTAACTGACCTTGAGAATCTTCATGGCGTTGGTGCCACCGGTCACGCCCTTCATATCACCCTTTGTGAAAATCACCAGGTCACCGGGGACCACTGCAGAACGACCTATCAGTTCCTTGAAAGCATCCCGGTAAAGCGCCTGTGAGTTTTCCTGGGCCACGTCAAACTGCACCGGATACACGCCCCGGTACATCTGTACGCGGCGACGAGTTTCATCACGTCTGGTAAAGGCGTAAATCGGGATATCAGTGCGAATACGCGACATCCACCGGGCAGTTGCCCCGGATTCGGTCAAGGCAATAATCGCCTTCACATTCAGATGATTGGCGGTATACATGGTTGCCATGGCAATGGCTTCATCGATCACCAGGAAGTCATCTTCCCGGGCAACCCGCTTCAAGCCGCGATTGGCCTGGTGGCGCTCAGCCTCCTCGCAAACCTTGGCCATGGCGGTGACCACCGCAACCGGACGTTTACCCACCGCCGTTTCCGCGGAGAGCATGACGGCGTCAGTGCCATCCAGGACCGCATTGGCCACGTCGGAAACCTCTGCTCGCGTGGGCAGGGGATGAGTAATCATGGATTCCATCATCTGGGTGGCGGTGATGGACAGTTTGTTGCGCTTGCGAGTCATCGCCAGGATACGCTTCTGAATTCCCGGGACGCTTGAAAAGCCCATCTCCACGCCCAGGTCACCACGGGCAATCATGATCACATCGCTGGCTTCAACGATATTTTCAAGATCCTCCACCGCTTCGGCCCGTTCAATCTTGGCCACGATGAGTCCCGAGCCCCCTGCCTCATGAAGAAGGCGACGGGCATTTTCGATATCGGCTGCACTACGAGGGAAAGATACCGCAAGAAAATCCAGCTGCATTGCAGCAGCTGCTTCAATATCTTCCAGGTCTTTCTCTGTCAGCGCGGGAGCGGACAAGCCACCGCCCTGACGATTCATTCCCTTGTTATCGGACAGCTTGCCGCCAACCACAACGCGGCAATTAACCCTCTTGCCTGTGACCTCGGTGACCAGCAATTCAATTTGACCGTCATCAAGCAAGAGCACATCTCCCTCGGAGACGTCCTCGGCAAGCGGAGGATAAGTGATCCCTACCTGGTTGATATCGCCGTCGAATTCCCCAAGGTCCGGATCCAGGGAGAACTGCGCTCCTTCAACCAATTCAATCGGTCCATTGGCGAATTTTTCGACCCGGATCTTTGGCCCCTGCAGGTCACCCAGGATGGCCACATCAAGGCCAAGCTCGGCACTAACGCGACGAACTTCAGTCACCCGCTTTTGCCGATCCTCGGCCGAGCCATGAGAGAAATTCACTCTCACAACATTCACGCCCGCTGTAAACATACGGGCCAAGACCTGTGGGGCATCCGTTGCCGGCCCTAGGGTCGCAATAATTTTCGTGCTGCGCATAGCGTTAATACCCTTTATTTGCGCTCTTCCTGAGCGCTTTTATATTTTTTGAATGCGGACGTATATCAATCCACATGAACTATTTTGCCCGGTTCTGCAGCATGGTTACTGCCGGAAGGGTTTTCCCCTCCAGAAACTCAAGAAACGCACCGCCACCGGTTGAAACATACGAAATGCCATCTGTCAGATCGTACTTCTCCAGTGCCGCCAGGGTGTCCCCGCCACCGGCAATCGAAAATGCCTTGCTATGGACAACTGCCTCGGCAAGCACCCTGGTACCTTCACCAAACTGGTCAAACTCAAATACACCAAGCGGGCCGTTCCAGACAATCGTGCCAGCATCAGCCATTAAGGCGGCGAGTTTTTCAGCAGTATCCGGACCTACGTCCATGATCATTTCGTCTTTTCCAACCTGGTTCACCGGGCGAATATCTGCCTCGGCGGACTCGGAAAATTCTGTCGCTACAACCACATCGGTAGGAATCGGAATAGCCGCTCCGTCCTTCTCGCCCCTTTGCATCAACCCTTTTGCCACATGGACCAGGTCGGCTTCATACAGGGATTTACCAACCTTGTTACCTGCGGCAGCAATAAAGGTGTTGGCGATACCGCCACCCACCACCAGGTAGTCGACAATACCGGACAGGGTCTCGAGAACTGCAAGCTTGGTGGAAACCTTGGATCCGCCAACAATCGCCACTACCGGCCGTGCCGGGGTCTTCAGCGCACGCTGCAATGCTTCCAACTCACCGACAAGCAGCGGGCCTGCGCAGGCTACGCTTGCGTACAGTCCCACGCCGTGTGTGCTGGCCTGGGCCCGGTGAGCGGTGCCAAAGGCATCCATCACATAGATGTCACACAGGGCTGCCATTTTACGGGCCAGGGTCTCGTCATCTGCTTTCTCGCCCTTGAGAAAACGCACGTTCTCGCACAGCACAAGTTCGCCGGGCGTAACCTCAACACCTTCAATCCAGTCCTTGGCCAGTCGCACGGGCTTGCCCAACAATTCGGACAGTCGCTTGGCAACCGGGGCAAGAGAAAACTTCTCGTCATACTCGCCTTCAACAGGGCGACCCAGGTGACTCATCACCATTACCGAAGCACCCGCGTCCAAGGCCATTTTCATAGTCGGCAAAGAAGCCCTGATGCGAGCATCACTGGTCACTTCCCCATCCTTGATGGGAACATTAAGGTCTTCCCTGATTAAAACCTTTTTACCCGTGAGGTCGAGTTCGGTCATTCGGATGACGTTCACAATCTTACTCCTTAAGCCGGAACACAAATGAATGGCGGGGCATGAAGCCCCGCACACTCACAACAGCAAGGCTGTTGTACTTTACTTGGCGTTCATCAACGCCAGTGTGGTATCCAGCAAGCGGCTTGAGAAACCCCACTCGTTGTCATACCAGGAGCACACCTTCACCATGCGGCCATCAATAACCTTGGTCAGGCCAGCATCGTAGGTAGAGGAAGCCGGGTCATGATTAAAATCTATCGAGACCAGGGGAGCTTCACAATAGTTCAGCACACCCTTCAGCGGACCCTCAGAGGCAGCACGGATGATGCTGTGCACCTCGTCTACCGTGGTGTCACGGCCGGCCAGGAAAGTCAGGTCAACCATGGACACATTGATGGTCGGAACACGTACAGCGTAACCGTCCAGACGACCAGCCAGCTCAGGCAGTACCAGGCCCACAGCAGCGGCAGCGCCGGTCTTTGTGGGAATCATTGACATGGTGGCCGACCGGGCACGACGCAGGTCGCTGTGATACACGTCGGTCAGCACCTGGTCATTGGTGTAGGCGTGGATGGTGGTCATCAGGCCACTCACCAGACCCATCGCCTGGTGCAGAGGCTGTACCAGGGGAGCCAGGCAGTTAGTGGTGCACGAAGCATTGGAGATGATCTGATCGCTGGCCTTCAGGGTCTGGTGATTCACACCGTAGACGATGGTGGCGTCGATGTCCTTACCGGCAGGTGCGGAAATAATTACTTTCTTGGCGCCGCCGGCCAGGTGGGCCGAGGCTTTTTCGCGGCTGGCGAAGAAACCGGTGCATTCCAGGACAACGTCTACGCCCAACTCGCCCCAGGGCAGCTTGGCCGGATCACGCTCGGCAAGCACACGAATGCGATCGCCGTTAACCACCATGTAGCCATCCTCAACCGACACTTCGCCGGGGAACTTGCCGTGAGCCGTATCAAAACGGGTCAGGTGCGCATTAGCGTTTGCGTCACACAGATCGTTAACTGCAACAATCTGAATCTCGTCGGTGCGCCCTTGCTCATACAACGCGCGCAGCACGTTACGTCCAATGCGTCCGTATCCATTAATACCAATCTTAACCGCCATATCTAAATTCCCTTGTGGTTGAACATCCGACAGGTCAATGCCAGAAATTCAGTTCTTACAACAACTCTCCGGCAACCTTGCAGACGTTATCTACAGTGAAGCCATAGTGCTCAAATAATTTTTCTGCCGGCGCGGATTCGCCGAAAGTATCAATACCGATTACCCGGCCATTGCTACCGACGTATTTCCACCAGCAACCGGTAGTACCGGCTTCAATGGATACACGATTCACAACTTCCGGCGGCAGGACCGTTTCACGGTAGGCCTTGCTCTGGGCATCAAAGATCCGGGTGCAGGGCATGGAAACCACACGCACCTTGTGACCCTCATCCTTCAGCCGCTCTGCGGCCTCAATGGCAAGACCTACTTCCGAACCGGTCGCGATCAGGATCAGGTCCGGCTTGCCGCGGCAATCCCGCAACACGTAACCGCCCTTGGCCACCGAATTCATCTGCCGGGCGCCACGCTCCAGGAACGGCGTGGTCTGGCGAGTAAACACCAATGAACTGGGGGTCTCCCGATTCTCGATCGCCACCTTCCAGGCAATCGCCGATTCGGTCACGTCACAGGGACGCCAGACGTCCATATTCGGCATCACCCGCAAGCTGGCCAGGTGCTCAATCGGCTGGTGGGTAGGTCCATCTTCACCCAGACCAATTGAGTCATGGGTCCAGACGAAAATAGCCGGAATCTTCATCAGGGCAGCCATACGCAGGCCGTTCCTGGCGTAATCCGAGAAAGTCAGGAATGTGGCGCCATAGGGACGGAAACCGCCGTGCAGTGCCAGGCCATTCATGATCGCCGCCATGCCAAATTCACGAACACCGTAATTGATGTAGTTACCCTTGGCATCGCCAGGAGTCACGGCCTTGGAACCGGAATGGAAAGTGTTGTTGGACCCGGTGAGGTCCGCGGAACCACCAATCAGTTCGGGCAGCAAGGGAGCGAAGTTCTCCAGCGCAACCTGTGAGGCTTTGCGAGTAGCCATGCTCTTGCCTTCCTCGGCAATCCTGGCCACCAGCTTCTCGCTCTGCTCGGCCCAGTCGGCTGGCAGTTCGCCGGCCATCCGGCGCTCGAACTCAGCTGCCAGCTCAGGGTACTCGGCCCGATAGCGCTCGAACATCTCGTTCCACTCGGCCTCGGCCCTGGCGCCGCGCTCACGCGCATCCCAACCCTCACGAACTGACTCGGGAATTACGAAGGGCGCATGCCGCCACTTGAGCTGCTTGCGGACTGCCTTGATTTCCTCAGCACCCAGCGGGGCTCCATGAGTATCCGCAGTGCCGGCCTTGTTCGGCGAACCAAAACCGATAACGGTATCGCATCCGATCAGGCTGGGCTTTTCCTTGTCCCGGGAAACCTCGATAGCGCGATGAATCGCCTCGGGCTTGTGACCGTCCACACCCGGGATCACGTGCCAGCCATAAGCGCGGAAACGTGCAGAGGTGTCATCACGGAACCAGCCTTCGATATCGCCGTCGATGGAAATGTGGTTGCTGTCGTAAATCACGACCAGCTTATTCAGACCCAGGGTGCCCGCCAGGGAGCAGGCCTCGTGGGAGATGCCTTCCATCAGGCAACCATCACCCACGAACACGTAGGTGTGGTGATCAACGATGGGAAATCCCGGGCGGTTGAAATGTTCAGCCAGAATCTTCTCGGCTAGCGCCATACCCACGGCATTGGTAATGCCCTGGCCCAGGGGGCCGGTGGTGGTTTCCACACCGATATCCAGGTCCACTTCAGGATGACCGGCGGTCTTGGCCCCGAACTGGCGGAATTTCTTCAATTGCTTCATCGGCAAGTCGTAGCCACTGAGATGTAGCAACGAGTACAGCAACATGGAAGCATGACCGTTAGAGAGTACAAATCGATCACGATTGGCCCAGCGCGGGTTGGCAGGATTGTGGCGGAGGAAATCGTTCCAGAGAACTTCCGCAATGTCCGCCATGCCCATGGGGGCACCCGGATGTCCTGAGTTTGCGGCCTGTACTGCATCCATGCTCAATGCCCGTATGGCATTGGCGAGATCTTTTCTATTGGACATGAAATTATTCCGGATTTTGGCGTGATTCGGCAGGAAGTCGGCTATTTTCGCTTATGGCGTGCTATCGGGCAAGGCGGGAAACCCCCTAATCGGTCAAAGAATCCGGATTAGCGCCATTTTATTGAGCATCCCTGACTGATTTGCTGCTCTGCCGGACCGGATCCGGTTTCCGCCACCAGGCGCATCGCTTCGAAAAGCTCCCGTCGGGCATCCACCGGCGCGGGGAAACGCCCGCTTGCATCCAGCCTTCCCCGGTACTGCAACCCCATCCCGGCATTGAAACCGAAGAAATCAGGGGTGCACACCGCCCCGTAGGCCCGGGCCACCGACTGGTCTTCGTCGACCAGGTAGGGGAAAGAAAATCCCCGCTGGCTGGCCAATTCAGCCATGTGGGCCGGCCCATCGGAAGGGTAGGAGTCCACGTCATTGGACATGATGGCAACGCTGCCCACACCCAAATCCCGTAATTCCGCCGCATCCCGGACAATCCTGTCCAGCACCGCCTGGACATAGGGGCAATGGTTGGACAGGAACATCACCAGCACTCCCCGGGGTCCGGCGCATTCAGCCAGGGCCCAGTGACGGCCGACCGGGTCCGGCAGGCGGAAATCCGGGGCCATCCAGCCAAAATCACAAACCGGGGTATGCATAAGTGACATAAGGGTGCTCCAAACCAAGCCCGGCAAGGCCTGACAAGCTGTCAGTCTCCGAGGCAGTTCTGTACAATGTACCGTTTTTCCTAATAGGACGTTTGGGCAATGGCAGAAAACTACTTGTTCACCTCTGAGTCAGTCTCCGAGGGACATCCCGATAAACTTGCAGACCAGATTTCTGATGCCGTCCTGGACGCCATCCTGGAACAAGACCCCAAGGCCCGGGTGGCCGTTGAAACCATGGTAAAGACCGGCATGGCCCTGGTGGCCGGCGAGGTCACCACCTCGGCCTGGGTCGATATCGAGGAACTGGCCCGCAAGACCATCCTGAACGTGGGCTACGATAGTTCAGACGTGGGTTACGACGGCTCAACCTGTGCCGTACTCAACGCGATCGGCAAACAGTCTTCGGATATTGCCCAGGGCGTGGATCGCGAGACCCCGGAAAACCAGGGTGCAGGAGACCAGGGCCTGATGTTCGGCTATGCGTCGAACGAAACCGATGTGCTGATGCCCGCCCCGATTACCTTCTCCCACCGCCTGGTTGAACGGCAGGCATACGTGCGCAAGGCAGGAATCCTGACCTGGCTGCGTCCTGACGCCAAGAGCCAGGTCACTTTCCGTTATGAGAACCACAAGCCGGTGGGCGTGGAAGCGGTAGTGCTGTCCACCCAGCATAATCCCGACATTCGCCTGGAAGACCTGCGCGAAGCGGTGATGGAAGAAATCATCAAGCCGGTACTGCCGGCCGAGTGGCTGGATGCCAACACCCGGTATCACATCAACCCTACCGGCCGATTTGTCATCGGCGGACCTGCTGGCGACTGCGGCCTGACCGGACGCAAGATCATTGTCGACACCTATGGCGGCATGGCCCGTCACGGTGGCGGCGCGTTCTCCGGCAAGGACCCATCCAAGGTAGATCGCTCCGCAGCCTACGCATGCCGTTACGTGGCCAAGAACATCGTGGCTGCCGGATTGGCTGATCGTTGCGAGATCCAGGTTTCTTACGCCATTGGCGTGGCCGAGCCCACCTCCATCAGCGTGGACACCTTCGGCACCGGCAAACTGGACGAGGATCGCCTGGTAGAACTGGTGCGCGAGCACTTTGACCTGCGCCCGTATGGCATCCTGACGATGCTGGACCTGATCCGCCCGATCTATACCAAAACTGCCGCCTACGGTCATTTCGGCAGGGACGACGAAGACTTCACCTGGGAACGCACGGACAAGGCTGAAATACTGAAATCCGAATCCGGTTTGTAAAACAGGTCGAACTCATCACCGAGATCTTTTGGAGAAAACGAATCATGTCAACCGAAAAAGCGGCTACCACCCCGTCGCAGGATTACTACGTGGCAGACATTTCCCTGGCGGCTTTCGGGCGCAAGGAAATAGCGATTGCCGAAACCGAGATGCCTGGCCTGATGGCTATCCGCAAGGAATACGGTAGCGAGAAGCCCCTGAAGGGCGCACGCATCGCCGGCTCCCTGCACATGACCATCCAGACCGCCGTCCTTATTGAGGCCCTGGTAGACCTGGGTGCCGAAGTACGCTGGGCGTCCTGCAACATCTACTCCACCCAGGACCATGCCGCCGCCGCGATTGCGGAAACCGGCGTTCCGGTCTTTGCCTTCAAGGGCGAATCCCTGGATGAGTACTGGGCATTCACCCACAAGATCATGGAATGGCATGACGGCGGCACTCCCAACATGATCCTGGATGATGGCGGCGACGCCACCATGCTGGCGATCCTGGGCACCAAGGCCGAGAAAGATATCTCGGTACTGGATAAACCCACCAGCCACGAAGAAACCGCGCTGTTCGCTGCTATCCGCAGTCGCCTGAAAACGGACCCCACCTTCTACTCTAGGATCCGCAAGAACATCCAGGGCGTGACCGAAGAAACCACCACCGGCGTCCACCGTCTTTACGAGATGATGAAGAAAGACGAATTGCCTTTCCCTGCCATTAACGTGAATGACTCGGTCACCAAGTCCAAGTTCGACAACCTGTATGGTTGCCGCGAATCACTGGTTGACGGCATCAAGCGCGCCACCGACGTAATGATCGCCGGCAAGATTGCCATCGTCGCCGGCTTCGGCGACGTGGGTAAAGGCAGCGCCCAGTCCCTGCGCGGCCTGGGTGCAACGGTGTGGATCACAGAAATCGATCCCATTTGCGCCCTTCAGGCTGCCATGGAAGGTTACCGCGTGGTCACCATGGACGAAGCCGTGGACAAGGCTGACATCTTCGTTACCGCCACCGGCAACTACCATGTCATCAACCACGATCACATGAAGCGCATGAAGCACCAGGCCATCGTCTGCAACATTGGTCACTTCGACAACGAAATCGACGTTGCCAGCCTGGAGCAGTACGAGTGCGAGAACATCAAGGACCAGGTGGATCACATCATCTTCCCCGATGGCAAGCGCATCATCCTGCTGGCCCAGGGCCGACTGGTAAACCTGGGCTGCGGCACCGGCCACCCCAGCTTCGTAATGTCCAATTCCTTCACCAACCAGGTGTTGGCACAGATCGAACTGTGGAAGCACGGCGAGAAGTACGGCAATGAAGTGTACGTCCTGCCCAAGCACCTGGATGAGAAAGTGGCCCGCCTGCACCTGGGGCGTATTGGCGCAAACCTGACCACCCTGACCACCGAACAAGCCGATTACATCGGCGTGGCGACCACTGGCCCCTACAAGCCGGATCACTATCGCTACTAGCGTCAGTATTCGGGACCTGTTCCCGGGAAAATAAAGAAGCGGCCTCCTGGCCGCTTTTTTTTGCCTTGAAGCCCCTACCCTGCCTCAGTTCCGAGCCCCGGGGAATATTTAGAATGGGAACAATGCGTAGGCGCCATGCGCATTTGCCGCTATAGGAAGACCCCCCCGTCTTGGCTAGCATTCTCCTATGAGCGACCAACGAAAGAGCGACCTGACTTCGCCCACGGATCTTCGCAGCCATGGAGCCGGCACTGGACCGGTTCGCAGGCAGCACCCGATTTACGTGGATCTTTTGCCTCCGTGCAATAACGCCTGCCCGGCCGGGGAGAATATCCAGGCCTGGATGGCACTGGTGCAAGCCGAAAAGTTCGAGGCCGCATGGCAGGAACTGGTCAAGGACAACCCCATGCCCGCGATTCACGGGCGAGTCTGCTATCACCCCTGCGAGGACGGCTGCAATCGCAACCAGGTCGACGCCACGGTTAGCATTCACGCGGTTGAGCGTTTCCTCGGCGACATGGCCAGGGAAAAAGGCTGGACACCGAAATTCAGCGCCCGGGCAACAGGCAAGCGGGTACTGGTCATTGGCGCTGGCCCCAGCGGCCTGTCTGCCGCCTATCACCTGGCGCGAAAAGGACACCAGGTTGAAATTCACGAGGCCGGTCCCTTGGCCGGCGGCATGATGCATTTTGGAATCCCCGCGTATCGCCTGCCCAGGGCGGTGTTGAACGAGGAAATCCAGCGCATCGAGTCCATGGGCGTGAAAATCGTCCTCGATCACAAGGTCGACGATGTACTGACCGAGAAAGAAGCCGGTAATTTCGATGCGGTGTTCATCGCCGTGGGCGCCCACATAGGCAAGAAGATCAACATCCCCGCCCGGGATGCCAGCCAGATTCTCGA
>Ga0102814_10000109_pt1 | contig 57464 bp, 40 predicted proteins | sample ColrivemetaGS741_FD_79112 | JGI IMG/M metagenome (GOLD analysis project Ga0102814, IMG submission 79112) | Estuarine microbial communities from the Columbia River estuary - Flood tide ETM metaG S.741 | ecosystem: Environmental > Aquatic > Marine > Intertidal zone > Estuary | place: USA...
ATCTGGCTTAGGATATACTCCTGGCCGGGATCCGGATTGTCAATTCCGGTATTTAATTCAAAATTGTCCAGGGATCCGATACTTATCAAAGTAAATTGATTTTTCTGATCAAATTTTGTTTTTATTTTTAGCTGGTAATCATTAAAAGTAGGTAGAAATGGTAAGCCAATAGCAGAGAAAAGAAATTGTAAGTAGGACCTTCTGACTGAGACGATATAACTTGTTTTGTCGCCCAGTGGACCGTCAATTGTCAGCGCTGCTTCACTGGCCCCAAGCGTTGCCTGAAGGTTGGTTTTATCCATGCTTCCTTCTTTTTGTCTGAAGTCGAACATGCCACTTAGTGCGTTGTATTTACTTGCAGGGAAAGAGCCGGAATAAAAATCCACGGATTTGATAAAGTCGGCATTGATGATCCCAACCGGACCTCCGGAAGCACCCTGAGTCGAAAAGTGATTTAAAACAGGGATCTCTACATCATCCAGATAAAACCTGTTCTCGCTCGGTCCTCCTCCACGTATGATCACATCATTTCTGAAGGCCGGAGTGCTACCAACTCCTGGAAAAGATTGTATGACCCTTGAAATATCCCGGTTACTGCCCGGGTTGCTTTCTATTTCTTTTACTCCGATGGTTTGCATAGAAACCGGCGCTTCTTGTTTTTTCTCAAATAGATCTACCGAAATGACAACCTCAGTTAATAGTTCACTGGATTCCATCAGTTTGATCTCAATAAAAGGAATACTGTTGTTGCTCAACAAAATGTCTTCGCTGATTTTAGTATTGTATCCAAGATATGAACCTTGTAGTTTTATATAACCAGGCTGAAGACCCGTTAGGGAGAACTTTCCATCCAAATCGCTGGTTGTTCCAATCTCTGTACCTACAACGACAATGTTTGCAAAAACCAGCGGCTCATTATTAGTTGCATCAGTAATGATTCCCTGAACTTCAGCATATTGTGCATGTATGTTTAAGGAAACTAAAATTAATAATGTAGTTATAATATTTTTCATTTTTTATACTTATCTATTTGTGAGTTAGATTGACTTGAATCGTTTCAAAAATATTTTTTGCAGAACTAAGAGTATTTAACTGTGTAAATAATTTGCCACTTTCTCCTTTTGGATCACCGTATCCGACAGGATTCAGATAAAAGGACATATGGTTATTATTAATACTTACTCCATAAATAATTGAAGGTTGGGCAGAATGCTTATAAGCGTCACAATCGGGATATTTGTTATTTGTCCAATAGTTGTTCCAATCCCAGGGCTGATTGATCTCAACCATGATCCTGTAAGGTTTGGATTCGGGAATCTCTGTAATAAAATTGAAATTATTCAGTGGTGTGGCACCCGTATAGGCATCTACGTATGGGTGGTCCGGATCTGGAATATTTACCTGGTTTTTGATCAAGCCTTTTTTGTGGGTCCAATAAGGTAGAGCTGCAGGCTGTATAGATTTTCCTGCTGTTTTCAGCCAGACTGAATCCCCAACCATCTGGTGCCCAAAAATGCCGTTCGCGTAAGCTTGGGTAATAAATAATGTTCGGATAAATTCCCCGGACATACTTTCCATCCAGACCACATATGTTGGGTGATTAAAAGCCGGACCGTTTTTAAATTCAATACTTACCTTAGCTTCAGACCCTTTGTTTTCCAGGTCAGAATAAATTGTCGGGGCTGTAGTTTGCCTGCTTACCGTACAGTTGTAAACCAAAAAGCTACTGAACATTAATAAGCTAAACATTGTTACTTTTTTCATATTACTACGAATTTGTATTTAATTTGTTTTTTTATTACGAAACTAAAGTATGTAATACAAATTAATTTTAGAAATGTTCACTAGATAAGATGTCAAATAATATTTTTTTAATGAAACAGCTTTTGGATTATCTCGAGAGTTATGAAAAGGAAGTTGGTAACGGAAATTTAAAAGAGTTTTCGGTCTTTTTGAAAGATAAGGTCATTAATAATGAACCTGCGAACGGAAAAAGTGAATTTGAACCTGAAAAATTTCAATTATATAAATCTTTTCCAGAGATTGAATTTTCAACTTTGCTTACCGAATTATTCAGATTTGCTAAGCATTATGTAAAAAAGGCATTTGAAGGCACTTCCCTTAAAACGCTTGATGAATTTGGTTTTTTAGCCACACTATTGAGGAAGGAAAGTCTTTTGAAAAATGAATTGATACGTACCCACTTACTGGAAATATCCAGTGGTAGTGAGGTCATCAAGAGACTGGTTAAAAATGGCTTGATTAAGGAATCAACCGACAAAAATGATAAACGGGCAAAACGGGTTTCTTTAACACCGAAAGGTGTTAAAGAAATCATGAATGCTTTTGGTTCTATGCATAAAGTTTCTGAGATCATTATTGGTAATCTGACATCAGGAGAACTTACTGAGGCACTTTTCGTTTTTAACAAATTGAAATATTTTCATCAACGTATTCATGATCAGGATAAAAACACCTGTTTGAGTGATCTTCATGATAAGTATATCGAACAAAGTGTTAAGTCAGAATTGTCGTAAACTTGATTTTACTACGAATTTGTAATAATAATATAAATTAATATCACCGTTTAAGTTAAAATTTCAATAATGATGAAAGTATTAATTACGGGGGGAACGGGTTTAGTAGGAAGGGCAATATCAAAAAGTTTATTGGAAAGCGGCTACCAGGTGGCGATCCTTTCCAGAAATATTGAGCGCAGTGGAATTATGGCTTTTAAATGGGATTTTGAATCTAAATATATAGACCCGGAGGCCATTGAATTTGCAGATGTAATAATCAATTTGGCAGGGGAAAATATTTCAGCTAAAAACTGGGATCCAGGTCAAAAAAAGATAATTCAGGAGAGCAGATTGCATTCCGTAAGTATGCTGGCTCAAAGCATTGCGAAAGCAAAAAACAAACCAAATCATTTTATTTCCGCTTCTGCTATCGGTTATTATGGCTCAGTAACCAGCGACAAAATATTCGTAGAATCGGATCCTCCCGGAAATGATTTTCTGGCCAACACTGTTGCTGCCTGGGAAAGTCAAATGGATTCTATTCAGAATCTGGGCGTCAAAATTCAGAAGATAAGAATGGGTGTAGTACTCTCTGGAGATGGGGGCGCCCTCAGGAAAATGCAATTGCCAGTAAAATTTGGTCTTGGATCCGCTTTGGGTTCGGGCAAACAATGGATGCCCTGGATTTCTTTGGATGATCTTGTATCCGTATTTAAATTCGTCATTGAGAATGATCTTACATACGATGTTTATAATGCAATTGCGCCACAACATGTAAATAACAAACAATTTATGGCAGAACTATCCAAACAAATGCAAAGACCTTTTTTTATGCCTGGTATCCCGGCTGGAATACTTCGATTGGTTTTTGGAGAAATGTCTACTGTCATTTTGGAAGGTAGCCGGATTTCATCTGAACGGATCCTGAAAGAGGGTTTTAATTTTAAACATAAGACCTTGCAATCTGGTTTAATGTCTGTTTATAGTTGATTAATCGCAGTGCAAAAGAAATTGCCTGATTAAGTCTGTCGTTCTGTTGTCAATCAGAAATAGATTCGACATTAATAATTATTTATTTTGTTGTTTTTCGCAATAATTTTCCATCAAAAACGGATTGATAAGCGTAAAATTTACGTTTAAGACATAAATGGCGGCATTTATGTCTTATAAATATGAAAAATTGATAATAATTCTTAAATTTGCGATTGTTTTTCGCCCGACTAACTGTAAGTAATACACTAAGTAAAATTTGTTAATAAAAAATATAGAAATGAAGAGAGTTTATACGTTTGGAGATAAGAAAGCGGAGGGAAATGCTACTATGAAGAACCTCCTTGGAGGGAAAGGAGCAAACCTTGCGGAGATGAATCTTGTTGGTGTACCGGTTCCTCCGGGCTTCACAATTACTACTGAGGTATGTACGGAATACAATAAAGCTGGAAGAAATGAAACAGTTGAATTGATCAAAAACGAAGTTGAACTCGCTGTACGTAATGTTGAAAGTATAATGGGAGCGACTTTTGGCGACAAAAATGATCCACTATTATTATCAGTAAGATCAGGCGCAAGAGTTTCTATGCCAGGTATGATGGATACTGTATTGAATCTTGGATTGAACGAGGTAGCGGTTGAAGGTTTGTCAGAAAGAACTGGAAACCCAAGATTTGCGTGGGATTCATATAGGAGATTTGTTCAGATGTACGGAGATGTTGTTTTGGGAATGAAACCTGAATCAAAAGAGGATATCGATCCATTTGAGGAAATCATGGAAGAGATGAAAGAAGAAAAGGGGATTGAACTGGATACTGATTTCACTGTAGAAGATCTGAAAACACTGGTAAATAATTTTAAAGTTGCTGTAAAAGCTAAAACCGGACATGATTTTCCAGATGATCCTTGGGAGCAATTATGGGGAGCTGTGATGGCTGTTTTCAATAGCTGGAACACAGATAGAGCGATCTACTACAGGAAGATGAACAAATATCCTCATGAGTGGGGAACAGCCGTTAACGTACAGGCCATGGTTTATGGTAACATGGGTGACAATTCAGCCACTGGTGTTGCATTTACAAGAGATGCAGGTACAGGTGAGAATTTGTTTAACGGTGAATACCTGATCAATGCACAGGGAGAAGATGTGGTTGCAGGCGTAAGAACACCTCAGCAGATCACAAAAGAAGGTTCTGTCAGATGGGCTAAATTAGCGATGGTTTCTGAAGATGAGAGAAAGAGCACATTCCCTTCACTTGAAGAAAGAATGCCTGAGCAGTATGCTGAATTAAATGATATCCAAAATAAACTTGAGAAGCATTATTCAGATATGCAAGACCTGGAGTTCACAATTCAGGATGGTAAATTGTGGTTGTTGCAAACAAGAAACGGTAAGAGAACCGGTGCTGCAATGATCAAGATAGCTATTGATATGAAGAAGGAGGGAATGATCGATGAAAAAACAGCGATCTTAAGACAAGAGCCAGAAAAACTGGAAGAATTGTTACACCCTGTTTTTGATGAAAAAGCGATGGCTGATGCAAATGTGGTAGCCAACGGATTACCAGCCTCACCTGGAGCTGCAACAGGAAGAATCGTATTCTTTGCTGATGATGCAGAAGAGTGGAAAGCAAAGGGAGAGAATGTAATTTTAGTTCGTATGGAGACTTCTCCTGAAGACCTTGCTGGTATGGATGCTGCAAATGGTATCCTGACTGCAAAAGGCGGGATGACATCTCATGCTGCTGTAGTTGCAAGAGGAATGGGTAAATGCTGTGTATCCGGAGCGGGTAGCTTAAGAATTGATTATAAATCAAGGAAGATGGTTACCAACGGTATCAGTTTTAATGAAGGCGACTGGATCTCATTGAACGGGACAACAGGTGAAGTATATAGTGGAAAGATCTCTACGATCGATCCTGAGGTAGGAGGAGATTTTGGTGAATTGATGATTATGGCTGACAAGCATGCTACCATGGAAGTCAGGACCAATGCAGATACGCCAAAGGACGCAAAAGTGGCTAGGGATTTCGGAGCGAAAGGAATTGGATTGACCAGAACGGAACATATGTTCTTCGAAGGAGTAAAGATCGTAGCTATGCGGGAAATGATCCTGGCAGAGGATGAAATTGGAAGAAGAGCGGCTCTTGACAGATTATTGCCTATTCAAAGAAAGGATTTTGAAGGTATTTTTGAAGCAATGCATGATCTGCCTGTAACTGTAAGATTACTGGATCCTCCATTGCACGAATTTGTACCTCATGATGACAAAGGACAACAGGAAATGGCAGATGTAATGGGTGTTGATGTATCCATTATCAAGCAAAAAGTAGATGATCTTTCTGAATTTAATCCTATGTTGGGACATAGAGGTTGTCGATTGGGTAATACCTATCCTGAGATTACTGAAATGCAAACAAGAGCGATTATTGAAGCAGCTTTGAATTTGAAAGAAAGAGGTGTAAATGCACATCCTGAGATCATGATTCCATTGACGGGTACCGTTCAGGAAATGAAAATGCAGGAAGAAATCGTAAGAGATACTATTGCAAAGATTTTTGCTGAAAGAGGTACAGAGATCAAGCATATGGTAGGAACGATGATCGAGATTCCAAGAGCAGCTTTAACCGCTGACCTTATAGCAGAATCTGCAGAATTCTTTTCATTTGGAACAAATGACCTGACGCAAATGACATTTGGTTATTCCAGAGATGATGCCGGAAAATTCTTACCTGTCTATCTTCAAAAAGGAATTTTGAAAAATGATCCTTTTGAAGTACTTGACCAGGAAGGAGTTGGGCAATTGGTTGAAATGGCAGTTAAGAAAGGCCGTCAAACCAGACCTGATATCAAATTAGGGATTTGTGGAGAGCATGGTGGAGAGCCAAGTTCAGTTGAATTCTGTCACAGAACCGGTTTGAATTACGTTAGTTGTTCACCTTTTAGGGTTCCAATAGCAAGATTATCCGCAGCACAAGCTGCATTGAGGGATTAAGAAATTATTTCCTATAAATAATAAGCCCGCCACTGCATTGCAATGGCGGGCTTTTTTAATATAAATAGTAAAGTAATTTAGATCTTTTAGTAGTTAACTTTTAAAACTATTTTTTCATTTAAGAAATAATTTATTTCAGTTCCTTTAATAGTTCTGCAGCTCTTTTATAACCCAGACCGGATGCCTTTTTTAAGTCGGTTATATAACCGTTTTTCCCGCATTTCTTTTTGCTAAGTCCCAGGTAATATAATTTTTCAGCTTCGGGAATATTATCTTTTCCGCTTGGAATTTTAATGGCTTTATCAAAAGCCTTAAGGGCATTGTCGAATTCAGTTAATTCAAGTAGGCAAAGGCCATAATTAAAATAATCTGACCGCTTCCAGGCATAATTAGGATTATTGGCACTAAATCGTCTGCTGACCAATAATTTTAATTCAAAGGCTGCTTCTTTGTATTCATGTTTGTTCATGTGTATCTCAGACTTGGCTCTTCTTGCCTGCCACTGGATACTTTGCAGGGCAATTGAATTTTTTATCGTATTGATCAAATAGGGAATTGCCAGATCGAAATCCTCATTGCGCATATGTAATTTTGCAATTCCGAAATGCGCCTCAGCAACTGTTTCATCAATTTTCAGACATTTATTAAAATCGCGCATCGCCTCAGCAAAATTCTTTTGCATGAGATTAACGACTGCTCTTCTTTCATAAGCCAGGGCATTCTTTTGATATTTTTCAAGAGAAAGACTCAGGGATTTCATCGCTTTAACTTCTTCCCCTCCTTCGATAAATGTTTTACCCTTTTTAAAATGGAGAACTGCCGATCTGTCTCCGGATGGTTCTATCAATTCGTACTCCAGGATTTCACCATTCTCAATTTTCCAGGCAAAAATCCTCCCGGAAACCGCAAATTCTGCACAATTCTGAAATAGACTAATTGTATTTTTCCATACCTTATCAGTATAATTTCCGACATGACGAGGAACGTCAACCATGAAATTATCATGATCAAGAAATTCCAGTTCTTTATGGATGATTATATTTTTGTAATATACTTCATTACGATTTTCGATCATCTTTACCAGCTTCTGATAACTGTTCTCATTCGCAAATTGTAAATTTCCCTGAATAATTACTTTGAAAAACATCTAATACATTGAGAGCCCACCAAATATTTGATTACGATTACTATAGAAAATATTATACCAAATTTATTAATACCGATACTTATCTCATGGTTATTATCAACTATTAGGTACAAGGTACTCATAACACAAGGAAAATCAATTAGATAGTGCTTGAAAAATAAATTTGAATTGTTAAAAATATTTTCAAAATACAAAGCTTATAACTTAAATTTGTAATAATGTCCTTTGATTACATCAAACTGATTATTTTTGTGCCCTTAAATATAGAATGAGATGCAGACAAAAGTGAGTATTAAGGAATTATTGGTCTTGAAAGGAACAGGTCAAAAGTTAACGATTCAGGGTTGGGTTAGAACCTTTAGGAACAATCAATTTATTGCGATCAATGACGGATCCTGTATTGGAAATATTCAGGCAGTGATTGATCTGAATGATTATGATGAAAGTACTTTAAAGAAAATCAATCCGGGAACTGCCATTGAAGTCAGTGGGGCCTTGGTCGAATCAATGGGTAAGGGTCAAAATGTAGAGATCAAAGTGGATACTTTAAAAATCCACGGTGAGTCAAATCCCGAATTATATCCTTTGCAACCGAAAAAGCATTCACTTGAATTTTTAAGAGATATTGCGCACCTCAGATTCAGGACAAGTACGTTTGGTTCTGTCTTCAGAATCAGACATGCACTGAGTTTTGCTCTGCACCAGTTTTTCAATGATAAAGGTTTTGTTTATCTCCATTCTCCAATCGTAACAGGTTCTGATGCGGAAGGAGCAGGTGAAATGTTTCAGGTTACCACATTGGATCTGAACAAACCACCCAAAAACGAGGCAGGTGAAATTGATTTCAAACAGGATTTCTTTGGTAAAGCGACGAACCTGACGGTTTCTGGTCAGCTTGAGGCTGAATTGGCTGCATTGGCATTGAGTAAAGTATATACTTTTGGTCCAACTTTCAGGGCTGAAAATTCAAATACTTCCCGCCACCTTGCTGAATTCTGGATGCTTGAACCTGAAGTTGCCTTTGCAAATCTGGATGATAATATGGATCTGGCTGAAGAGATGATGAAATATGTAATTGCTTATGTAATGGAAAAACATGCAGATGATCTTGAATTTCTTGAACAAAGACTCCTTCAGGAAGAAAAGCAAAAACCACAAGATGAAAGATCTTTGATGCCGTTGAGGGAAAAATTACAGTTTATCCTGGACAATGATTTCGAAAGACTTACCTATACAGAAGCGATTAATGTTTTGATGCAATCTAAGCCAAACAAGAAAAAGAAATTTCAATATGTTATTGAAGGTTGGGGCGCCGATCTGCAATCAGAGCACGAACGATATTTGGTTGAAAAACATTTTAAAAAGCCAGTTATCCTAACCGATTATCCAAAAGGGATTAAGGCTTTCTACATGAAAGTCAATGAAGACAATAAGACCGTTCGGGCAATGGATATTTTATTTCCTGGAATCGGTGAAATCGTAGGTGGTTCCCAAAGAGAAGAAAGATATGATGTATTATATCAAAGAATGGAAGAAATGGAAATTCCTGTTGATGAAATGAAATGGTATCTCGATACAAGACAATTTGGAACTTGCGAACATGCAGGATTCGGTCTTGGATTCGAAAGATTGATCCAGTTTGTTACAGGAATGTCTAATATCCGGGATGTGATCGCATTTCCAAGATACCCTGGCAACGCCGAATTTTAATATTCGATTAGCTCAACATATAAAAGACAGCGTAAACCCACAGGATCACAAAAAGGGGACCTGCAATTCCGGCAAATAATCCACCGATCCTGAAATCACTTTGTTTCAGGAATCCTGTGCCAAATGCAATTGCATTGGGTGGCGTGGATACTGGGAAAAGCAAGGCGCAAGATGCTGACAAGCCAATGATGATAGTCATGATTACAGGTGTATTGATCGCGATAATACTTGCTATAGGTATCAGGATTGTAACCGTTGCTGTGTTACTCATGAAATTCGAAAATAACACCGTAGCAAGTGAGAAAATGGAGATCAGAACCCAGCCTTGAACATTAACTTCACTAAACAAGATTACAAAATGTTTTGTCAAACCGGACTGCTGAATCGCCAATCCAAGAGAAAGTCCTCCTGCTACCAACATTAAAGTGTCCCAAGGCAGTTTTCGTACGTCATCGCTGTTGACAATGCTAAACATGGTCAAAACAACGATGGGAATGGCCGAAACAACAGCAGGTGGAATATGATTTAAAGAGCTGGTTAGCCACAATAAAATAGTAACTGATAATACGCCCAATGTGATTTTTCGCTGGAAGGATTCAACCAGATTTTCTTCACCCGTATTTTCGGGTATGGTAACAACAGATAAGTCCAGTACTTTTACCTTTGCAGTGAACCTTCTTTGAAGATACACCCAAAAGCCAATGACTAATATAATAGCTACTGGGAAACCAAACATCATCCATTCCAAAAAACCGACTCTGAATGTATATTCTGTGTTTTCAATCAGGTTGTTGATCGCATCCGCTGCTATGATGTTAGGTGGTGAACCAATAAGTGTGCCCATGCCCCCCAACGAGGCTGAAGCCGGAATTCCAATCAATAAAGCTTTTGAAAAAGGAGCATCCTTTCCCAATACATTAATAAGGGGCAGAATTGAAGCGATCATCATGGCTGTGATGGCTGTATTTGACATGATCATAGAAGCCAGGGCAGTTGCCAGCATGATCCCGAATAACAGATTCTTTGGTTTGGTTCCGAAAAGTTTAACCGTATAGTTAAACATCTTTTTGTCTAGGCCTGTTTTTTTGAGGGCTTCTGCCAGGAAAAATCCCCCTAATAGGAGCCAAATGACGCTATTGGACCAGGTACTCGTGAGTTTTCTGACATCAAGATAGTTGGCGCTTTCTGGCGTATTTGATTCTGTGGCACCGACCAGGAATATTAGAAATCCAACGATGAAAATCCCCACCGCAAAGGGTGGGATGGCTTCCGTGACCCATAACCCAATGGCAAGCAATAAAGCAAAAAGCACATAGTTTTGTACTTGCGTATAATCTTCATTGCTTATAAGATAGGTTAGAATGAAGGCAACAATTATCGATAACAGAAAGTAAATTGCCTTTGTCTGTATAAATACCAGCTGTTGAAAATTGTCTATATGTCTTTCAGCAGCTCTTCTTGAATCAGCCATTACAAGCTAAAATTTATTGAGTTTGCAAAGGTATCCCTTTTTTAAAATTTGATAACTAAAAGAAGCTTTTTTCGATGGATTATTCCGTGTTTTAGTAGAAATATTTCTGTAAAATAAATAGAAAATGTCATGGAATGAATGATTAAACATTCCATGACATAAATGGGGTAAAAAGAGTTTTTATTATTCTTCAATCACCTTCAGGTGATCTCCTGTTGTTTCAGCAATCTTTCGATAATATGATTCATTATATCCTGGTTGATCAGGATATGCCGGTATCCGGTCTGTAAATTCATTTGAAATAAATTTACCATTTTCTGTTTTTTTAATATTTCCATCTACGAATTTGGCAAATAGAAAATGATAAAGGTCCGTCCACTCTTCCATTACTTTCTCCAGTTGACTCGTTGAGTATTCTGAAACGAATTCTTTGGCCAGTTCAGCATTCGTCTGAAATAGTTTATCCGCTGCTTCAGAAATCATTTCGACAGTTTGAACAAAACCGGTTTCCAGTTCCTGTTGTTTTTCCCTGATGATAGGGGAAATGTTGCTGTATCGGGTGTAGGCAAGATTTGATACCTGATTGAATACCCAAAATGCGGCATCAGGTTTAAATTCCATCAAACTACCATAACCGGTTTGAAAGGATCGTGGCACTTCTGTCGTGCTGCAAAAAACAGGGGCATATACCGTGCTTCCTGCATCATCAAGCCCAAACCATAAGATTCCGCCAACAGGATCAGACAGCCAGTTACGACTCTGTGTTACAAATGAAAAACCAGTTTGTTGAGTAGCTACAGCTCTTTCATTGGTGTACTTTACATCATCAACTTTCCAGGTAAGTGGCCGCCATCTGTAAGGCACACTGAAAGGGCCCGCTCCAACATCCTGGGACATATCAAATTTTGTCCCCTGGAAATAATCCCGCATAAAGTCCATCATATCCTGAGCTGTTATTTTTCGGTTGGGTTTGATCCACAGTGGCATTCTGTTATTCAGGTCTTTTCCTGCCACATAATCTTCGTATTGAGACATATCATCATTCACCCTGTTGAATATGGACCATACCCTTGCATCACACCATCGGGCATCTGCAAAAGCAATTGGTGCATAAGCGGCTGAAAAGTTAAAATCCTTGTCGTTACCATCATAAAACCCTTGGCTTTTGGCAAAAGAAATCACATCCTTTGCATAGATCGTATTTATTTCGGGATCATACCATTTATCCTTTTGATCAGAACTGATTCCACCATTTTTTGATTTTTGAGGAAAAGTTGTGATCCTGGAGTGATTGGCATGACCGGAAATGTAACCATCAGGGATCATTCTGGCAACCCATACAGCACCTTTTTCCGTATCACCTTTACTGATCATTTCAAGGATCCACACCTCATTTTTATCTGCAATTGAGAAGGACTCTCCCGAACTGTAATAACCATATTCTGCCATCAGGTCCGTAATAACCATAATTGCTTCTCTGGCTGACCTGGAACGCTGAAGCGCAATATACATAAGACTTCCATAGTCCATGATCGCATTTTTATCCCTTAGTTCACGGCGACCACCATAAGTCGTTTCTCCTATGGCTACCTGAAATTCATTTATGTTTCCGATAACATTATATGTCTGTATGGCTTGTTTTATCTTGCCAAGATATTTGCCGGAATCCCAGTCATAAACATCCAGCATCGTTCCCTCAGGATAAGTTGCCGCCGGCCAATGATACAATTCCCCATACAGCACATGTGAATCTGCTGAATAACTGATCATTGTAGACCCATCAGCAGAAGCCCCTTTTGATACCAGAAAATTGGTGCAGGCACTCGAAATGGAAACATAAAAAGCAAAGACCATTATTAATATAAATGTGTTTTTGTTCATCGTTTTTATTTTATTGAATCGCTAAAATAGAAAAACCATTTTTATTCTGTCATAATGTTGAATTAATTATAAACCAGTGGTTTCAGAGATTTAACAAATTTTAAATTATAATCTGAAGGGTGTTTTATGTAAATGGCTTTTTTTGATTTATTCCTGAATGAAGGAAACAGCGCTTTTTTATTTTTTCAATAATTATTCGAATGGGTTTTTTTCCAAAATACATAGTTGTATTTATTGAATCCAGTTACAGATTATGAAGTAAGAATAATACGCTCCTTAAAAAATTATATTTTTACTAACTTTAGGAACTGTAGAAGCTGAATATTTTTCCTGAAAGAGGAAGATATGGGAATTGATTTCAAGTTGTTTTTGATTGATATACCCTATGAGAAAAGTAAATTATTAAGGGATAAAAATGCAAGGTTTGAAAAAATAATAATTTTGGTTTTTACAAATACTTCAGTAAAATTTCTCGTCAGATATGAATAAAATAATCAAAATGAAATATAAAATGAAGCAATTTATCAGTATAGCTGTGCTTGTGTTCTGTCTGCCTGTATTGCAAATACAGGCACAGGGAGACATGGTATTGGTCGCGTCCGGAATATTTATTCAAGGATGTACAGATGAGCAAAAACCGGATTGTGATGGAGATGAATTTCCCGTTCATGCCGTCAAACTGGATTCATTTCTAATAGGCAAATACGAGGTTAGTCAATCCGAATGGGAAACAGTGATGGGTGACAATCCTTCAACAAATACAGCCTGTGGCAGTAATTGCCCTGTTGAAAGTATTGACTGGTATAGTATGCTTGTGTATTGCAACCAACAGACTCTTGCAAATGCGGACCTTGGGGCAAGCCAGCTCGTGTATTATAAGGATGAAGCATTGACCATTGCATGGAGTATTTCCGATTATAATGGAAATGGTGATACAACTGGTGAAAATGTATTTATCAATAATGAAAAGTCAGGTTATAGATTGCTTACAGAAGCAGAATGGGAATATGCGGCTAGGGGAGGTGATTTGACAGCTGGATTTAAGTATTCAGGGAGTGATAATATTGATGAAATTGCATGGTATGATCTGAATTCAGATGATTCAATTCATGAATCTGGCAGTAAAAATCCGAATGAACTGGGTCTTTATGATATGACGGGAAATGTTTGGGAGCGGGTTTTTGATTTTCAGGGCGATTATGAATCTCCTCATATTTGTAACCCAACAGGTCCTATCGATGGAATAAACAAAATCTATCGGGGGGGGAGTTATACTTATAGTGCAAGTTCCTGTAGGGTAGCAGACCGATATTTCAATAAACCAACCCGGAGCTCTTCTAATATTGGATTCAGGGTAGCGAGAAATAACTAGGATATCCGATAGAAATTCATTTTAGTTTTTAGAACGAAAAGAAAAAATTATGAAAATTAAATATATCAATTTATACATCACCCTTATCCTAATGATCATGTCATTCGGTGTCCAAGCACAATATGTGTTTGACTTTACTTCCGGTTCTGTGCTGATAGATCAGGGTACCCGAACACTGGAAAGCAATGTTGAAGTTCCGGAAACAGTCAATAAATTAACTGTTCAGGTCGACATAAGTCACACCTGGGTTCATGATCTGGAAATGACCCTGGTAAGGCCAGATGGCCAACGATTAACCGTTTTCAGGAATCTTGGAAAAGAGGATTGTTTTGGTTGTGGTGGTGATGATATAGTGATCAAATTTTTGGATGCCAGCACAAAGAGCTATTCAGAATTAAATCAATCCTGTGGGGATCTGCCTGCTTATGGTGGCGAAAGCAAGGCTTTTGAAGAACTTGATGCTTTTGTTACGGGTTCATTAAACGGGACCTGGTACATTGAGATCAAGGATCACTGGCCTTTTGAAGAAGGAATGGCAAATGATGTAAAACTTGAATTCGGGGAATATGAAGAACCGAAATGTTCATCTCTGATATTTCCGGCAAACGGGGATAATCATGTAGCTATAAATAGTCTGATCAGCTGGAATGAAAGTGAACTGGCTACAGGCTATTTTATCAGTCTGGGCTCCGCTCCCGGATCTACTGATTTTATGGCTAAAAACGATGTTGGGGCGGTGACTGAATTTAATCCCGATGCGCTCTTTTGCGGCACTGATTATTATGTGACGATTGCCCCTTATAATATTTATGGCGAAGCAATTGGTTGCGATTCAGACTATTTTTCAACTGAATTTGTTGAAGCGGCCTGTTCAGGAGATGTAACGGTTTGCCTTGGCGAACAAACGGTGCTATCTGCTACGGGGGGCTCCAATTATCAATGGTTACCGGAAACTTATTTAGCTGATGCTTTCGGTCAATCTACAGTTTGTACACCTGAAGATAACTTAATCTATGAAGTAATAGTTTCAAATGAAAATGGATGTATGGATAGCTGTTTCATTGATGTAAAAATTGAAAAGATCGTTTTAACGATTGATAGTGTTTATCACGCAAGAACGGATTTGCCGGGATTTATTTTAATATCGTCGGATGATGTTAATGGAAATTATGTCTATAACTGGTCGGGACCAAATGGATTCACTGCCAATACGCAGGATATTTATAATTTGGCTGTAGGTTGTTATACACTTAAGGTACTTGATCCTCAGACGGATTGTACAACTGAAATAGAGGTTTGCGTAGATGACCTGACTGACGTTCCGTTTTTTGGTGAATTAAAGGACATCCTGATTTATCCGAATCCTGCCAAAGGCAAGATGATTATTGATTTCTTTGGGTCAAAAAAAGAACCATGTACACTGATTCTTTCTGATCTTTCAGGTAAAATTGTATATAAAATTGTGAGGGACGAAAATCAGCAAAAGCTCAATATCCCGATCGCAGATTATAGTCCTGGATTTTATGTGTTGCAGCTTATTTCTGCAAATCAGCTAAGAAACCAGATTATTGAAATCGTAAAATAAAAAAAACCGGCTCAGAAAACTGGGCCGGTTTTAATGGTAATAACATTTTATTAAACTACTTCTATTGTTTGTGTTTTATCATCCAAATGGCTGATAGGTAATTCTGCATAAGAAGTTTCGTAATCCAAATTCTTGATCTTGAATTTACGTTTTCTAAACATGTGTAACATGGTCGTGTTAGCCTGTAATACGGTTGCGTAAACTCTCTTCAGTCCTTTCTTTTTAGCAATGTCAAGGATCAGATTTGTGAATTTATTTCCAAGTCCCAAACTTTGCCAGTTGTCGGCAACAACGATTGCAAATTCTGCAGACTCCATATTCGTGTCGGCAACAAGTCTTACCACCCCAGCCATCATCTTCTTCCCGTTTTCTTCAATCTCAGCGATCAATGCCAGTTCCCTGTCGTAATCAATCTGAGTATATCTGATCAATGTCTCATGCGTTACGTCGCCTATATATCCAAAGAACCGGTAGTATTGAGTTTGTCTTGAGAAATTGGAAAACATTTCCTCTTCCATTGGTTCATCCTCAGGTTTAATTGGCCTGATGATCACATCTTTACCATTCTTCAGTTTGAAGTCGTAAGTATATTCTTTTGGATAAGGAGAAATAACCAGGTGTGAGAATGGCTCAATCTTAGTCCCTGCGATTTCCTCGTCCAGGATAACCTTCGCATCGATTACCACACCCCCTTCTTCATCCACTACAAATGGGTTGATATCAATTTCTTTGATCTCCGGAAAGTCCATTACGAGATATGCAAATTTGTACAACAAGAATTGAATCGCTCGAATATCTGTGCCTTCCATGCCCCTGTATCCTTTCAATAATCTGTAGATCTTAGTTTCTTCGATCAGTCTCATTGCCAGAGCCATATTCAATGGAGGCAAACCAACGTTCAGATCTTTGAAAACTTCCACGGCAACCCCACCCATTCCAAAAACGATGATCGGCCCGAAAATCGGATCTTTTTTCGACCCAATGATGATCTCATATTTTTTAGAAACCATTTCTTCAATAAGAACACCTGCGATTTTTGCATGTGGCACTCCTTTTTTTGCAGATGCAATAATTTCCTTATAGGTATTGGATGCTTTTTGTTTGGTAGTTACATTAAGGACTACACCACCTGTATCTGTTTTATGTGTAATGTCAGGAGATGCGATCTTCATTACAACGGGGAATCCGATCTCACCTGCCTTTTTTGCTGCATCTTCAGGAGAAGTTGCAATTACATTCCTTGTTACAGGAATCTGGTAGTTTTTAAGCAATTCTTTTGCTTCATCTTCTGTAAGTACAAAACGTTTTTCTTTGATAATGCTATTAAGAAGAACTCTGTTTTTATCAGAATCTGGAGAAAACTCATGCGGAATAGAAGCGGGTGTTTCATACAATGCTTCAATGTTCTGCGTGTATTTGTACATACTCATAAATGTACTTACGGCATTTTCAGGAACTCTGAAAACAGGAATATTACCTCTTTCCAAAATCTCTCTACCTTCTTTTACATCGCTTTCACCCATCCAGGATGCCAATACAGGTTTTTTGGATTTTTTGGAAACGGCTACAATTTCCCTTGCGATCTCATCGGGATGTGTCATCGCCTGTGGGGTAAGGATAACAAGTAAACCATCTACATTTGAGTCTTCAAGACATGCTTTCGCAGCCAGGCCGTATCTTTCGTATCCGGCATCTCCAAGTACATCAACCGGGTTGCCATGGCTCCACATTGGAGGCAGACTTTCATTTAGTAAGTCCATGGCTTTGGTAGAAAGTTCAGGAAGGTTACCACCTAATTTGATCAAGTTATCAGTTGCCAGTACACCGGGGCCTCCGGCATTGGTAACAATAGCCAGGTTATTTCCTTTAGGTCTTGGTTGCATGGCAAGAGCCTGTGCAGCGTTGAATAATTGATCTATTGTATCAACAGGGATGATACCAGCTCTTTTGAAAGCGGCATCAAAAGCGATGTCATTTCCAGCGAGAGTACCCGTATGGGAAAGTGCAACCTTAGCGCCTGCTGAACTTTTCCCTGCTTTCAAAACAATAATTGGTTTGGTTCTGGAAAAAGCCCTTGCTGCACTCATGAATTTCTTCGCATTGGTCAGCGATTCCATGTAGATTACGATACTATTTGTATTTGGATCAGACCCGAAATAATCGATCAGGTCATGAAAACCAACGTCAATCATTGATCCGATGGAAACGAAATGACTAAATCCTACATTCTGATCTACTGACCAGTCAAGGATCGCGGTACATAAGGCACCACTTTGGGAAATGAAAGCAATCTTACCAGGTTTAGCCATTTTATTGGCAAAACTTACGTTAAGATTAATGGAAGGTTTGATGAATCCCAAACAGTTCGGACCAATGATCCGCATATTGTATTTTTTAGATAGGCCCAGGATGTAATCTCCCATTTCCTTTCCCTTTTCGCCGGCTTCCATGAAACCTGCAGAAATAACCACAACACCACCAACACCATACTCTCCACATTCCTTGATCAATTCAGGAACAGTAGCGGCAGGTGTCGCGATAACTGCCAGGTCAATGTTGTCTCTCGTATCCTTTAATGAAGAATAGCTCCTTACACCATAAATACTTTTGTTTTTGAAGTTGATCGGATAAACGGTTCCTTTAAAGCCGGACCCGATCAGGTTTTTTATGAGCGCATAACCGACAGTTCCCTCTCTGTTGGATGCCCCGATAACTGCAATTGTTTTTGGGTCAAAAATCTTTTCCATTATATTTTCATTTTATATTTTTCAATTCAGTCTGATAAAAATATTTTTAGGTGTATCAGACCTGAATGCTTAATTATTATTTCTTGCCAGCTGATTTTTTAAAGAAAAATCAGCTTTAATTGCAAAACAAACACTATATAATCAATAGGATTTCACAATAAAAACCCCTCATTTTAAAATTTAATGCAAAGGTACGAAATATTATTTTTAAAGTGTAAAACATACACCTTTGATTTAACTCAAAGTTAAATATTATCTTAAATTAGTTAATAATTAATGAAAATGCCAGAAAACAAAGGGATTGTTTGCCAATAATTACACAAAAATCCTTTTTTGAGCTGATAATTTTAAAAATAATTTGAATTCAGATCTGTTCCGGTATCTTCAAATGAAAAAGAATACGTTTTTCATTATTGTTTTTTGAGTATGACTTTAAGCCAAAACAAAGGATTTATAATTTTTTTTCTTAGTTCAAGGTCTAAATACATGCCAATAAGTATTTTTTTAATACCTGGATTTTTGTGCAGTTGGTTCGCAAAAAAGTTGATTAACCAAGGGTAAGTAAGCATTCTTTGCATTTGATAACTTAGTTTGAGTTCTGGTCCCATCACCCGCCTGATCCGTTTGTCATACGATTTTAAAAAAGAAGATGAAAAATCATTTTGTTTTATGCATTCTTCAATTTGTTCAGCAGCGATCCAACCTGAAAATATTGCATTTCCAACACCCTCTCCTGTAATTGGATCAATCAAATGGGCGGCATCACCGATCAACATGAAATGGTCTCCGGATATCGGGTATATTTTTGAACCCAAAGGAAGCGGATGCCCTTTTATTTTGCTCACCAGCTTCGCATCTTTAAACCTTTCTTTGATGTCCGGGTAATTTTCTATTATATCTTTCAGGCTTTTATTCAAATTCATTTTTCTGCTGGAAACGTGATCTGACCGAAGTCCAAGCCCAACATTCGCCCGGTTATTGGACATTGGAAAAATCCAAAAATAGCCAGGAATGTACTCCTTGAGAAAATGCAATTCGATCATTCCATCCTCCTGAAAACCCGTAACATTTTCATAATATGCCCGAACCGCTCCGGCATAATGCTTTGGCTCTTTTGTAATACCTGCGTATTCCCTGGAGAATTTTGAATGTGCACCATTTGCCACCAGAAGCATTTTTGTTTTTATTTCTATGACCCCGTCCTTGGAACGAAGTAAAAATCCGTCCCGTACCTTTTCAATGTGTTCAATGTCCGTTTCTTCCATCAATTCCACATACGGCGCATTTCTGACTTCCTCAATGAGATGATTGTCAAAGTCATTTCTTGCCACAACATAACCAGGAACCGGATCATTAATTGGGTCATAATCTAATGTAAAGGGGATATCAACCATTTTACTGTTGGGAGCAAATATTCGTAACCCCCATATGTTTTTGTTGAATTTTTCTTTGTTTAAATTCAACAGAATATTCGGATCGATCCGATTTAGGATAACTACAGCTTTTCCGCTAATTGCATCCCCGCATGTTTTATCTCTTGGGAATTTTGCCTTGTCGATCAGCAAACAACTTATTTTCATTTTGTTGAGCTGAAGAGCTGCAGCTGCCCCACCTGGGCCGGCACCAAGGATTGTAACTTCCTGATTTATCATGCTATGCACTTTTTATTTCTTAAGGTAAAATGATCAGAAACTTTGTTTTCTGTAACGGATTGCCAAAATATTATTTATTACTGATTCAGCCTCTTAAATGTCATCTTTTTGTAGACAAGTATGAATTTTTGACAAAACTTATTTGTTAAACCTGCCAGCATGACAGAATGTTTTGGTTATATTTAAATGGTAGCAAATTTGATGTGTTAATCTTGTTCAGCATTTTGTATAACAATAACTGGACAGGAATCTTAAAATAATAAATAGTAAAAAGTTGTTTGTATGACATACGATAATTTCACGATCAAGGCGCAGGAGGCAATCCTGAAAGCACAAAACATTGCGGGTGGATACGATCAGCAAAATGTGGATACCGTTCATCTGATCAAAGGAATTCTAGAGATTGATGAAGATCTTGCAAAATTCCTGCTTCAAAAAATGGGTGTAAATGTTTCTTTGCTGAAAGAGAAACTGATCAATGAGATGAAATCCTATCCAAGGGTTGAAGGTGCTCAAAAACAATATCTGACTAAGGACGCGAATCAGTCTTTGAGCAGAGCCAAAAAATTACTGACGGAATTCGGAGATGAATATATTTCAATTGAAATGATTCTTTTGGGAATCGTTCAGGGAAAGGATAAAGGGGCTACCATACTAAAATCACTGGGAGTAACAGAAGCTGACTTGAAAAAAGCGATACAGGAACTAAGAAAGGGCAGAAAAGTGACAGAGCAAAATACAGACGGTCAATATAATGCCCTGAAAAAATTTGCAGTTAACCTGAATGAAAAAGCAGAGTCCGGAAAATTGGACCCGATCATTGGACGGGATGAAGAGATTCGTAGAATTTTGCATATATTATCAAGAAGAAAGAAAAATAATCCAATCCTGATTGGTGATGCTGGTGTAGGAAAGACTGCGATCGTAGAAGGAATTGCCTGGCGGATCGTCAAACAGGATGTTCCAGAAAATCTTGCATCAAAAAAGATATTTACGCTGGACATGGCATCCCTGGTTGCCGGGGCAAAATATAAGGGTGAGTTTGAGGAAAGACTTAAGGCGGTAATTAAAGAAGTGAATGAATCAGGAGGAGAATTTATTTTATTCATTGATGAGATCCATACCCTGATCGGAACTGGCGGCGGCGGTGGAGCCATGGATGCTGCAAATATATTGAAACCTGCTCTGGCTAGAGGAGAACTGAGAACCATTGGCGCAACAACGGCTGAAGAGTATCAGAAATATTTTGAAACAGATAAAGCACTGGTCAGAAGATTCCAGACTGTATATATTGAAGAACCGAGTGTGGAAGAGACAATTTCCATTCTGAGGGGTATTCAGGAGAAGTATGAAGTGTATCATAAAATTGATATTCTGGATGAGGCATTGATCGCAGCAGCCGAACTTTCACATCGTTATATTACGGAAAGAAACCTGCCTGATAAAGCCATTGACCTGATTGATGAAGCAGCGGCCAAATTAAGACTTGAGCTCGATTCCGTGCCAGAGGAAATTGATGAGTGGGACAGGAAAGTTCGTCAGTTGGAAATTGAAAGGGAGGTGATCAAGAGAGAAGGCGTTGGGGCTAAACTGGAGGTAGTGAATGAAAAAATCGCGAATGCAAAGCAAAAATTGGATTCGCTCAATGCCAAATGGAAGAATGAAAAAGAAATTGTAAACACAATTCAGAGTATAAAACAGCAGATTGATGATCTGGAACGAGAAGCGGATAAAGCGGAAAGAGACAGTGAATTTGAAAAAGTTGCCCGCATCAGATACGGTGATCTTAAAGAAAAACAAGCGATGTTGCTGGTTGCTGAAGAAAATCTGGACAAACTTCCGGAGGATAACCGATTTACAAACGAAGAGGTTACCCCTGATGATATAGCAGAAGTAGTATCCAAATGGACCGGCATACCCGTTTCAAAAATGCTCAAAAGCGAAAAGGAAAAATTGCTGACACTGGAAGATGAGATCGGTAAAAGACTTATTGGCCAGAAAGAGGCTGTTGAAGCAGTCGCTGACGCAGTTAGAAGAAGCCGTGCCGGACTTCAGGACGAAAACAGGCCTATCGGATCATTTATTTTCCTGGGGCCCACTGGTGTGGGTAAAACCTATCTCGCTAAAGTGATTGCAGAATTATTATTTGATGATAAGCGGGCCATTACCCGGATAGATATGAGTGAATTTCAGGAAAAACACTCTGTTTCCCGTTTGGTGGGAGCGCCTCCCGGATATGTTGGTTATGATGAAGGGGGCCAATTGACGGAAGCAGTCAGAAGGAGACCTTATTCCATAGTTTTGCTGGATGAAGTTGAAAAAGCACACCCTGATACATTCAATGTTTTATTACAGGTTCTGGACGATGGCCGTCTGACGGATAATAAAGGTCGGGTCGCTAATTTTAAAAATACGATCATCATCATGACGTCCAACCTAGGTGCTCAGACGATCCTAGAAAATTTTGAGGACCTTGAAGCACTGGGTGACAAGCATAGAAAAGAGATCATTGAGACGACTCAAAATGAAATTTTCGATATGCTAAAAGAGAATATGCGTCCTGAATTTCTGAACAGGATTGATGAAAAGATCATGTTCCTTCCTTTAAACAGGGAAGAGATCAAACAGATATCAAAACTTCAGATCAAAGAACTGGAAGAAAGACTTGAACATAATGACCTTTCTCTTGAGCTTACGGAAGCTGCATGGGATCTGATCGCTGAATTGGGTTATGACCCACAATTTGGGGCCAGACCATTAAAAAGAGTAGTGCAGCAAGAAATCATAAATGAACTTTCCAAAAAATTACTCGGTAGCGAATACCTGCCAAATGATGTGATTTTGCTCGATGCCAAAGACCGAAAATTCACCTTCGGAAAAAGGTCGGGCGAAAATCCTGTAAAATAATTATAGCAGTTGCTTTTGCTCAGTAAATTATCTGAATTCAAAGCAACTGTTTTTTTTTATTTCAACGATAAGATCCGAATAAGACTGAATCAGTTAAATCCAATTTGACTTTCAAGCCTGTTATTATTTTGATTTTGTTGTTGGACACATTTATGAATTTCTCTTCATATCTTGTATCTGCCTGCTCCGGAATGCCTTTCAGGTGTTTAGCCACTATGCTTCTGTTTTTTTATAAGGGTCAATACTTGATAAACCGAATCCATTTAAAAATATTTCCTACTTTTGCCCCATAAATAAAAAACGTTTCTATGTACAGGACACATACCAATGGTGAATTAAGAATAGAAGATCTGGGTAAAAAAGTAACGCTCAGCGGATGGGTTCAATCCAGCAGGGATTTTGGTGGTTTAACTTTTATTGATCTGCGGGACAGATATGGGATTACTCAAATGGTTTTTTCTATTGATGATAATGCTGAATTGTGTACCCAGGCAAGGGAACTCGGACGTGAGTTTGTAGTTCAGATCACAGGCGTAGTTCGGGAAAGAAGTAATAAGAATCCAAACAGGGCAACAGGAGAAATTGAAATTGAGGTCTTAAAGCTGGATATTTTAAATGGATCCAAAGTGCCTCCGTTCACAATTGAGGATTCTACGGATGGCGGGGATGAATTGAGAATGAAATATCGTTATCTTGATATCCGACGTGAACCAGTGAAAAATAATATCATATTCAGGAGTAAGTGTAGTATTGAAACAAGAAAATTTCTGGATGGTCAGGGTTTCATTGAAGTAGAAACACCTTTTCTAATAAAAAGCACACCGGAAGGAGCAAGGGACTTTGTCGTTCCAAGCCGTATGAATCAAGGCCAGTTTTATGCTTTGCCACAATCACCACAAACCTTCAAACAGTTGTTGATGGTGGCTGGAATGGATAAATATTTCCAGATTGTAAAATGTTTCAGAGATGAGGATCTTAGGGCTGACCGGCAACCGGAATTTACACAGATAGACTGTGAAATGGCTTTTGTCGAGCGTGAAGATATACTCAATACTTTTGAAGGATTGACCAAATATCTCTTTAAGCAATTGCTCGGAAAGGATCTTGAAGATTTTCCAAGGATTTCCTATGATGATGCAATGGAAACGTATGGTTCAGACAAACCGGATATCAGATTTGATATGAAATTTTCTGATATAACGTCTCTGGTTCAAAATAAAGGTTTTGCTGTGTTTGACAGCGCTGAAATAGTAGTTGGAATTTGTGCCAGGGGACTTGCAGAAAGCTATTCAAACAAGGATATCAAGAATTTGACAGAATGGGTTCAACGTCCTCAGATAGGCGCCAAGGGACTCGTAAATGTTAAGTACCTGAATGACGGATCTGTGAAAAGTTCAGTTGGCAAATTCTATTCTGATGAAGAATTGCTGAAATGGAAAGAAAGTATGGGCGCTATGGACGGAGACCTGATTTTGATCCTTTCAGGTGAAAAAGATAAAACCAGAAAGCAGCTCGGTGAATTGAGACTTGAAATGGGTCGCAGGATGGATTTGATGAAGGACAATGATTTCAAACCATTGTGGGTTTTGGATTTCCCCTTACTCGAATGGGATGAAGATGCAGAGCGATTTCATGCCATGCATCACCCTTTTACTGCACCGAAAACAGACTATATTGAAAAAATGCGTTCAGGTGATTTCGAAACTTTAAAAAACCTGAAAGCGGATGCTTATGATCTGGTCATCAATGGTAATGAGATCGGTGGTGGCTCCATCAGAATACACGACAGGAGCCTTCAGTCAAAGAATTTTGATTTACTTGGTTTTACCAAAGAGGAAGCGCAGGAGCAATTTGGTTTTTTAATGGGGGCATTTGAATATGGTGCACCACCACACGGAGGTATTGCTTTTGGTTTTGACAGGTTATGTGCTGTTATGAACAACCAGTCCTCAATAAGGGACTTTATAGCATTTCCAAAGAACAATCAGGGACGGGATATCATGATTGATGCTCCGGCTGCTATAGATTCAGTTCAATTGGATGAACTAAACCTGGCTATTCATAAATCAGAATAATTTCTGTTTAGAATTTAGTTTCTGTATATTTGTCAGAAGTAGATTTAAAGTTTTAACAGCCCTAAAATATTTATCCGAATGGAAAAAAACGATTCGATTTATAACAGTAAGGGAATCTTACATTCTGATTTATACGAAAAAGAACTGGTCCAGCTCCAGGCTGAACTGGTGAAGCTACAGCAATGGATAGTTAAGAAAAAGTTGCGGGTCGTTGTAATTTTTGAAGGCAGAGATGCTGCCGGGAAAGGTGGTGTGATCAAAAGAATAACACAACGTCTGAACCCAAGGATCGTCAAGGTGGTTGCCCTTGGAACACCTACCGAAAAGGAAAGAGGCCAATGGTATTTTCAGCGTTATGTCCCACATTTACCATCAGAAGGGGAAATGGTTCTTTTTGATCGGAGCTGGTACAACAGAGCCGGGGTTGAACGGGTGATGGGTTTTTGTTCAGACGATCAGTATCGGGAATTTTTAAGGTCTGCCCCGGAATTTGAAAGGATGTTGGTCAGATCCGGTATCATTCTTATTAAATACTGGTTTTCGATCAGTGCAAAAGAGCAGGAAAAACGCTTTAAGACCAGGAATCACGATCCTCTGCGAAGATGGAAATTAAGTCCGATGGATATTGAATCACAGGCTAGATGGGTGGATTACTCCAGAGCCAAGGATGCTATGTTCATGTATACAGATATTGATAAGGCAAGGTGGCACGTAGTAAATGCTGATATAAAAAAACATGCAAGATTGAACTGTATTACGCATTTGCTCACTATGATCCCTTATGATGACATAATATCACCACCAATTAAATTGCCCAAAATGCAAGCGGACCCCCATTATAAGCGTCCGCCAATTGCAAGCCAAAAATGGGTGCCTGCTAAATTTGGATTGAATCCCAATGAAGAAGATTAATACATTGCATGTGATTTTATTTTGAAAAGGGAATTTCTGATAAATATCTTTTTTCTGATATTGATCAATATTTTGATCAAACCATTTTACATTTTCTTCATTGAAACCCGGGTTCAGGATACGCTTGGACCTAATGTATATGGTTTGTATTTTGGGATTTTCAATATCGCTTTTATTCTCCAGATCATTAGTGACCTGGGTATTCAGAACTACAATAGTACAAGCGTAGCCCGGGATCCTTCCCTTCTGAAAGGCTATCTGAAAAAAATACTGGGAGTCAAATTATTACTTTCTGTGGTCTATTTGTTTGCAGGAATGTTGGCCGCTGCTTTTTTTGGCTATCTGGTCGATTCTCCCGTTATTTTTTTCGCGGTGACCGTAAATTTGATCATTCTTTCCTTTATCCAGTATTTAAGAACGAATATTGCGGCAGCTGGGCATTACAGGCTTGATAGTTTTATCTCGGTTTTGGATAAGCTGATCCTGATCGGTATTTTATCCTATCTGCTTTTTAACTCTGACCGAGCCGCCGAATTCGACATTCTTTCTTTCATTTATGCCCAGACAGTTGCTTTTTCAATTGTCTTCATCCTGGTATTGATTATCAATTTTAAACTGGCATCCGTATTCGGGATAAGTTTTGATCTTGCGTTTTCGAAAAAAATACTCAAAAAAAGTTTACCCTTTTCCCTGGTCATCATTCTGATGTCACTGTACATGAGGATGGATGGTTTTATGCTGGAAAGATTACTGGATGATTCGGCATTTCAGGCTGGAGTATACGCGGCTGCATTCCGGATTTATGAGGCATTTAACATGATAGGCTATTTGTTTGCTATTTTGCTTTTGCCTATGTTTGCTTCGCTGATCAATAAGAAAAAGGAACTGGTGGGGCTGATCAACAGCTCTCATAATTTGATTCTGGCGATTGCCGTTTCACTTGTGGCGGGTACAATTTTTTTTAGATATGAAATAATGTATTGGTTGTATCCCAAAAATGCTGACAACTATTATGGAGATCTTCTTGGTCTTTTGATGGTCAGTTATTTTGCGATAAGTATTTCTTACATCTATGGCACATTTTTAACCTCAACAAACAGACTTCTTCATTTAAACAGGCTATTATTTGCTGGTGTTTTAATCAACTTAATCCTCAACCTGGTTCTCATTCCAGGGCAAGGAGCAATGGGAGCTGCCTGGGCCACAATCGGTACACAGTTTTTTGTTTTGCTTGGTCAATATTATCTTTCTCTCCATGTTTTACAATTCAAACCTTCATTTTTTCTTATCGGAAAAAGAAGCTTATTTATCATCATTGTGTTAGCTGTTGGGTATTTGTTAAGTGCATTTGATATCACACCATTCTGGATATTAAACCTGATTATTATTGAGCTGGTTTTTATTATCATCGCATTTATTTTCGGCTTCATCAATTTGAAGGACTTTACTAAGGAAAACTGATCGTTATCAAAAGACAATCGATATAATTTCCTATTTTTGAGGAATGCGTCACGATTGATAGCGATTAATCAACATAGATATACTTGTATGGAGAAGATAAAAGTGGGAATTACTATTGGGGATGTGAATGGGATAGGCCCTGAGGTCATCATCAAAACACTTGAAAATGCCAAAATTCTGGACATGTGTACCCCTGTCATCTATGCTAGTGCTAAAGTTATTTCCTACCATAGGAATGTTGCAAAAGCTGATGGTTTTAATTTCAAAACGATTTCTGATCTTAAAAGGCCCTATACTGATAATGTAAATCTGATCAATTGCTGGGATGAGACCGTGAGCATCAACCTTGGGAAAATCACTGAAGAAGGGGGCAAGTATGCGCATATAGCCCTGGATCGTGCAGTTCAGGATCTGAAGGAAGGCAATATTGAAGCATTGGTTACCGGTCCCATCAATAAAAAAGCTATGAACATGGTCGGATTCCCTTTTAAGGGACATACGGATTATCTGGCGCATGAATTTGGGAATCCTAATCACCTGATGATTCTTGCAGATGATGATTTCAGAGTAGCTGTTCTTACACATCATATCCCGATAAAGGATGTAGCTGAAGCTTTGACTAAAGAAAAGATACTTCAAACGATTAAGGTTTTAAACGAATCCTTAATTATTGATTTCGATATTGAAAAACCACACATTGGAATTTTGGGTTTGAATCCACATGCAGGTGATGATGGTGTTATTGGAAATGAAGAGGAGATGATCATTCGCCCGGCTATCATTGAAGCAAAGAAAAATGGCTACCTCGTAAGTGGTCCTTATTCACCGGATGCTTTCTGGGGATCAGCCAAATTATCAAAATATGACGCAGTATTAGCTATGTACCATGATCAGGGTTTGATACCTTTCAAAATAAAATCTTTTGGAAACGGGGTGAATATAACTTCAGGATTACCTTTTGTTCGAACTTCGCCTGACCATGGAACCGCATATGATATCGCCGGACAAAATATAGCAAATCCGGATTCGTTCAGAGCCGCTTTGTTCAAAGCGATCGATCTGGCAAAAAACAGAAGGGACTATCATGAATTCAGAAAAAACAGGGTAGAAAAAACTGCAAAGCCTTCAGAAGAAGTAGTCGAGTAGGTATCTAAGTATTATACTCAGAAGTTGTCGAAATTCAGGTTCTATTTCAACATTCTCACGAGATTGGTTTATATTACTACTAATCCCTCATGGCTTTGCAAAAGGACGTTCTCAGTCGTCCAGAATCAAAGGTATACCTTTTTTTACAAAATATACAAGAGATTTATAATATTTAAAATCACTTTATGACATAAGGGTCAGTAATTTCCATATTTATATTATTATAAATTGATGATTTTTAACTTACTTGCTTTCTTTTGTCTGAGATAAGTCAGTTTCGAAATTTTCCCTGAAACTTGTCCATGGATCTTCTGCACTATCAAATTTGTACAATTCATACTTATTGACAATTTTAATCAGCTTTTCAGCGTATTTCGGATCTGTGGCGTATCCGCAGTTTTTAAGCCCCCAGGCCCAGGATATGAAGTCTTCCTTGTCCAGTGTGAATAGTTTGGCGTAATGCGCTGATTCTAGTAAGAAATTGGAATGATCTACATAGGATTCAATGTCTGTATTATAGGATCGAAAACAGGATTCGATCAGTCTTCCACTTGTATCCAGATCATCATCTTCGTGAAAATAAGTGCTGCCAGTCCAGTAAGACTTGCACTTTATGCCAAAATGATTGTTTGCACGGGTCGCCAGATTACTTTTTCCTGCGTTGGATTCGTGAAGTCCCTGTGCCAGAATGATGGATGCCGGTATACCTGTCCGATGCATTTCTACAATGGCCAGGTCTTTGTATTTTTCGATGTATCCGATCTTTTCAGCTTCAGGACTTGAGAAAAATCCTGGAATTAATAATAAAAACAAGAGTCTGATTATTACCATACATTATTCAATTGAGTAAACATTAACGAGTTACCTAATATGTTTTTCAAATTCTGTGCCATTTTTATTGATTTTAAAATGGAAAGAATACAAGAATGATTAATCAGGCCTAAATCTTTGATTTTAGGCCAGTAAAAATTGAAGTTATTTCAAATTATTGGACCCTCATAAATATTTTTGAAATTTAAGATATGATCTTCTTTAATTCAATTTGGATAGAAAGTGAATAGATCAATCAATATTAAGTTCATTTCCTGATCAATATTAAAACCGTTTTTTCGAATAAAAATTAAAAGAAATTGATTATTGCCTGAGTAAGATGACATATGTACTGTTTTATTTAAAAGTGCAACAAAAAGTTTCAATCCAATAGGACATTATATGATTATATCTTTTCTTTGTTCATTAATTCCGGTGTGTCCGGAAATCATGCAATTAAAAAATTCAATTTTTTAAAATGAGTGAGCAAATCAAACACGAATGCGGATTGGCATTTATAAGATTGAGAAAACCTCTTGATTTTTATCTTGAAAAATATGGAACGGCATTTTATGGTTTGTACAAATTGCAATTGCTCATGCAAAAGCAAAGGAACCGTGGTCAGGATGGCGCTGGAATAGTGACTGTAAAACTGAATCCGGAACCAGGAAAACCGTATATAGACAGGCGACGAACGAATAAAACCAATTATATAAAAATCCTGTTTCAGGATATTTATAAAAATTACGGAGGGCTAAGTAATAAAAAATTAAATAATCCGGACTATCTCAAAAAGAATATTCCATTTATGGGAGAGGTCCTGATGGGACACTTAAGATATGGTACACACGGCAGTAATTCCATCAAAAACGTCCATCCTGTAATCAGGAAAAACAACTGGAAGACAAGAAATCTTGCCCTGGCAGGAAATTTCAATCTGACCAATGTAAATGAGTTGTTTGATGAGCTGATCTCTTATGGACAGCATCCGAATAAAAGATCTGACACCATTACCATTCTTGAAAAAATAGGGCATTTTCTGGATACAGAGGTCCAGGAAAAATTTGATCATTTCAAGAAGAAAAGTGATGATAATGAGGTGATCACACAAATGATCAGTGATGATCTGGATATTCAAAGAATACTCAGAAGAGCGAGTAAAAGTTTTGATGGAGGATATACGATCGGTGGGATAATTGGTAATGGAGATGCATTTGTTTTTAAAGATCCAAGCGGGATCAGACCAGCATTTTATTATTATGATGATGAAATAGTTGTTGCAGCCTCAGAAAGACCTGCGATCCAGACGACTTTTAATATTAAAGTTGACGACATAAAAGAACTCGGCAGAGGAAATGCTTTAATCGTAAAAAACACGGGAGAGGTTAGTGAGCTTCCGATCAAAGATCAGTTGGAAAGCCAATCCTGTTCCTTTGAAAGAATCTATTTTTCCAGGGGAACGGACAGAGATATTTATCTGGAAAGAAAAAAACTTGGGACCCTTTTAACAGGAAAAGTTCTAAAAGCCGTTGATCACGATCTGGAAAATACGATCTTTTCATTTATTCCAAATACGGCAGAGGTGGCCTTTTATGGTCTGATCCAGGGTCTTGAAAAAAGCCTGAATCAGATTAAAGCTGAAAAGATCCTGCAAATGGATCCGGGATATTCAAAAGAACAGTTGGATGAAATCCTTTCTACGAAAGTCAGGGTCGAGAATCTGGTAGTGAAAGATGCTAAAATGCGTACTTTTATTTCGGACACCGACACCAGAGGGGAATTGGTTAGTCATGTCTATGATGTTACTTATGGCATTATAAATGATTATAAGGATACGCTGGTGCTGATCGATGATTCAATCGTAAGGGGAACAACCTTAAAAGATAGTATTATTTCAATTTTATCCCGATTGAGACCCAAGAAGATCATTATTCTCTCTTCTGCGCCCCAGATCAGATATCCGGACTGTTATGGAATAGATATGTCGAGGATGAATGAATTCGTTGCGTTCAGGGCTCTGCTTGCCTTGCTTAAGGAAGATAAAAAGGAGCATCTTTTGACTGAAGTTTATGAAAAATGTAAAACACAGGAAAAATTGCCTGATTCAGAAGTTAAAAATTTCGTCAAGGACTTATATCAGGTATATACACCAGAAGAAATTTCAAAAAAGATAGCAGAAATTGTTACCCCTGACACTGTTAAAATACCGGTTGAGGTGATTTATCAGTCTGTTGAGAATTTGCATAAGGCAATGCCGAATCATACTGGAGACTGGTATTTTTCTGGCAACTTTCCAACTGCCGGCGGCAACAGGGTCGTTAATAAATCCTTTATTAATTTTATGGAAGACAATAGTGATCGGGCTTATTAACAAGCCTGAAAAGAATTATAATAAAAAAAGGCGAAAGTTAACTTTCGCCTTTTTTTGTTTCAATTTACACCCATTTTGTCAATGGGAAGTCCATCCTTGAACTCAAAAGTTCATTTTTTGGATATACCCTGAAGGCATAATCATGGACACCGGCATGATTAAGCGTAAAATTACACCTGAATCCCGCAATTCCATTTTCAAATTTGTATGGTTTCAGCTGTTCGATCTGATTGATCTTATAGCTACCGTCATTTTGTTTGTTACCCAGGAGAACTTCGATTCCAAGATCATCAACATCCAATCCGTTAATATTTAAATTGATGTCAGCAATAAATGGATCTTCCATTTCTATCGGTCCCCTGTTGGGGTCTGGAACAAACATATTTTCAACTTTAATTTCATTCCAGGAAAGGGAAACCTTCTCTTTCCATGTGCTTAGTTCATTTGCCTTTTTAAAATCATTTTCCTGTAAAGATTTGCTGCTTGAAAATAATGGATTGTAGAATCCATTATAATAATCATCGAGCATTCTTTGCATGGTAAATCTTGGACAAATTTTAGCAATGTTGTTTTTGATGTATTTTATCCATTGCTTCGGTAAGCCATTTTTATCATAACTAAAGTAGGCAGGAATAATTTCATTTTCAAATGTCAGATACAATCTGGCCGCATCCAACTGATCTTGAATCTCCTGAGCTTCGAATCTTCGTTTTTGCTCAAGTGCCCAGCCTGCATTCTCAACATAACCTTCAGCCCACCAGCCATCAAGTACACTCAGGTTTAATACACCATTCATGATCGCTTTTTCGCCACTGGTACCGGACGCCTCCATGGGTCTTGTCGGTGTATTCAACCAAACGTCAACACCGGATGTGAGTACTTTCCCTAGATCCATATCATAATTTTCAAGGAAAAGGATCTTTCCTTCAAATCTTTCTTGTCTTGAAATTTCAATGATATGTTTTATCAGGTTTTGACCAGCAATGTCTCTTGGATGCGCCTTTCCAGCAAACAAAAACACGATTGGTTTGTCTTCCTTATTCATTAATTTTGACAATCTGTCAAGGTCATGGAAAAGGAGAGTGGCCCTTTTGTAAGTGGCAAACCTTCTGGCAAACCCTATGATCAGGGTATTTTCAGTTAGGTTGGCTTTTGTTTTTAATATTAATTTAGGATTTGAGTGATAGAAACTTGCCCGGTTGTCGAGCCGGTACATCACTTCGTCAATCAACTTTCTTTTTACTTTCTTACGGTTTGACCAGATTTTGTAATCATCAACCTCATAAATTTTTTCCCAAAGTGACTCATCGTATTGATTGTTTTCAAAACGGTCACCAAACAAGTTTTTGTATGTGTTTTTCCACACTTCATCTGTCCAGGTTGGATAATGTACTCCATTTGTAACATGACCTACATTTATTTCATTTTTGAAATATGCAGGATACAATGGCTGGAACATTTCTCTGGAGACTTCTCCATGGATCTTACTAACACCATTGATTTTTCTGGATAAATTCATGGCTAGAATACTCATAGAGAATTCCTCACTTTTGTTTGCGCTATTGATTTTACCCAATCCAATGAATTCCTCCCAGCTTATACCCAGATAATTGGCAGGATAGTGTCCCAGGTAAGCACGAACAAGATCCTCATTAAAAGTATCATGTCCTGCCGGAACAGGTGTATGCGTCGTAAATAGATTTGAAGCTCTTACTACCTCAAGTGCTGATTTAAATACCAGATGTTTTTCCTCGATCAAATATTTGATTCTCTCTATACCAATGAAAGCAGAGTGTCCCTCGTTGCTATGATAAATATTTGGTTTAAGATTTAATTTATTGATCAGGCGGATTCCACCAAGACCGAGCAATAATTCTTGTTTGAGTCGGTGTTCACTTTGACCACCATAAAGATGATAGGTCAATTCTCTGTCTTCCTGCTTGTTTTGTTCGATATCTGTGTCCATCAAATACAAGGCGACCTTTCCGACCATCAATTTCCAGATCTTCGCGGTAATTACTCTTCCGGGAAGAGCAAGATTAATATAGAACCATTTGCCATCTTCGTCCCGAACGGGCGTTATAGGCATTTGTGTAAATTTTTGTGCTTTATAGTTCGCTATCTGATCTCCGGAAATATTTATCTCTTGCTTGAAATAGCCAAAACGATACAATAATCCAACAGCAAAAAGATCCTTATTTGAATCACTAGCCTGTTTTAGATAATCACCAGCCAAAACACCTAATCCTCCTGAATAAGTTTTAATCGTAGCATGAAGACCAAATTCCATGCTAAAATAGGCTACCCGCTGATCTTTTTCTTTTATTTCACGACCCATGTAAACCTTAAATTCTGAATAAACCTCGTTCAGGTCTTTCATGAATTGTTTGTCTGCCACCATTTCATCCATCTGATCAATTGTCAGATTTTCAAATCTCTTAATTGGATTTCGAATGGAATCTTTTCCTGCACCAATGGAATTTATCAGTGAGGTTGCTTTATCATTCCAGGACCACCAGATATTGTTCACCAATTCTTTCAAAGGAAGTAATTCATCCGGAAATACATTTTTAACCAGGATTTTCTTCCAGTTCGGTACGTTTGTCTGAACGGGAGCCTGAATTTCGTAACCCATGTCCGTTGATGGTCGAACTACCTTGCTTTTTCGTTCGTTTGAATTTAATAAAGCAACATTCCAGGCATTGTAATAATTGTTAACCAGATTAGACCATTCGGCCTCTGAGCTTATTTCAAGTGCTTGCTTTTTAACCGCTTCACGATTGCCGTTCAACATATAATCATTGATGACTTTAGCGATTGTTTTAGGCACTATTTTATCTTCATTGTAGGTTCTTTCAATGACCGTTACTGCATCTTGTTTTTCACTAAAATTCTCCAAGACCCATTTTCCGAAACCAGCATATTGTGTAGTAATGGTTGGGATCATAAAAGCGACACTTTCAAGTGGTGTATATCCCCAGGGTTCGTAATAGGATGGGAATATTGTATAGTCAAAAGCCATCAGGAAGTCGTAATATTCCAGATTCAGCAACCCATCTCTGCCGTTTAAATAGGAAGGAATGAAAATAATATGCGTGTTACTGCCCGGGTCATTCTGAAAACCATTTTTGTTGATCCATTCAATTACAGGATCATATTGAGGGTTATTCAAAACGTGGGTAATGAATCGGTCATTTCCATTTATAGGTCCCGGGGTTGGAGAGAGAAGTTGTGGTAGCGGACCTGTGATTCCAGCAGGAACAGCAATAATTGCAAGTAGATCCCGGTCGGATTCCCGGTTTCTTAATTCTCCGATTGCATCAATGAAAAGGTCAATTCCCTTGTTCTTAAATTCATAACGGCCACTATTCAAAACCATGAAAGTATCTTCCTTAAAGTCCCTTCCCGTTAGTTTTTTTGCAAGTTCCAGGATTCTGGAACGGCTATTATTACGGATTTTTTCATATTGTTCTGCTTCAGGAACAAATCCATGATCAAATCCATTAATCGTGATAGCATCTGGGTTTCTACCTATGAATTGATTACACTCAAGGGCTGTAATCTCACTGACAGTTGTCAGCGAATCCGCGTATAATGCAGCATTTGTCTCCAGAGAATTTTTGGAAACTACTTTAAATTCGCTGGCTTTAAGATTGGCCTGGTATTTTTCAAGATTTTCATACAATTCATATCCATTTCCGGCAATGGACCGGCCCAATACCGTTGCATGGGTTGTGAAAACAGTACCAACCATAGGAACATTCTTTTCAAGATACAATATTCCCGCACCTGTCATCCACTCATGGAAATGAGCAATTATTTTATGGTACGGACCTAGGTAATACTGATAAAAACTTTCAATCAGTTTACCTGCGCTGTAACCAAATAAAGCAGGTTCAATATAATCCCATCCTCCACTTATGGAGTCTAGTTTATAATCTTCCCAAAACGTCTTAAAAATCTCATCCTTATGAGGGAATAATGGAGTAAAATCAACCAATAAAGCTATTGGTTTTGACTGTATGTTCCACCTTCCTGCACGAATATTCAGTCCATTGTTTTTTGCTGCCTGAATCCAATCTGCAAATAAGTTTTCATCTGGTATGAAATCAGGGTTCTCCGTAAAGCCCTTCCAGATATCTGGTCCGATTAAAATATATTTATCATTAAAATCTTTTTGTATACTAGTAGCTTTGGAAGCAAGGACAGTATAAATACCTCCTATTTTGTTACAAACCTCCCAACTGGTTTCAAAAATATAATCTGGCTTTTGCATATGTAAGATTTAATTTTAATTATAAAAGTTAATCAAAAGTATAAGTTTTTAACTTATTGGTCAAGCGGTAACAAGGGGTAGCTCTATTTATAATTTTCTAATCTTATCGTGAAATCAGAAAGTACATTCATGTAGTTAATAAATGCTTCGTATGGCGATCCATAAGGATTGAAGTACTTATGTACTTCTCCGTCTGAAAACCATTTTGTACACATATAATAGAAATGGTCTGAGGACTGAAGATGAAGCCAGTCCATTTGAATATCAGGATCTGTGCACTTTTTTACTTTTTTCCTCAGTTCGTATAATTTCATGAATGCTTCATCCTGAAGTTCGTTGCCCAGCCAGGCAGTCAGATCCCTTTCCTCATCAGCCCATGAAGTGGCATAAGGAACATGAACAGCAGATACGGGTTGCATTTCTTTTTCCAGATCTCTGGGTAATGAAAACCCAAAGCGTGTATGGGAGAAAATACGGTCTGGCAACTCTTTGAAAAACTCAAAAATACCGGTTTCCTCAATCTGATATTCACCGAATGTTACATAATCCATAAACAGATTAATTACCTCCTCTTCTTCAGGAATATTTGTTAGCCAACCAACGAATTTTTCTACGGTCAGCGGCCAGTCTTTCCATGTTTTTTGAGAAAACCTGAAAGCAATATCATCACTCAATTTAAAATTCTTTAGAAGGACTTTAAGTTTTGGATTGATCGGGTTGGTGTATAGGAAATTCGGGCTTCTCCAGCCAAGCACATGTTTTGCTCCTTCTGCAAGCATGAGTTTATAACCCATATCAGCAACAAGGGCACCAATTTTATCAGAATAAATCAATTCTGTATTTCTAAAAGTAGTCGGAGTTTGGTCAAAGAGCTCTTTGATCTTATTCGTATGTTTTTCTACCTGTTCTCTGAATTCAGATTTTTTCACGATCGAAGCAAGGGAATGTGAATAAGTTTCTGCCAGAAATTCTACTTGTCCTGTTGCGGCCAATGCTTTAAAGCCATCAAGGACTTCAGGCGCATATTCTTCAAGTTGCTCTAATGCTGTTCCTGTAATACTGAAACTCACTTTGAATGCTGAGCCATACTTTTCGATCAATTCCAACAACAATTTATTCATCGGAATATATGATTTCTCTGCTATTCTCCTTAAAATGAACCTATTGTTATGATCATCAAAATAATCATGATTCTCACCAATATCAAAAAACCGATATTGTCTTAATCTGTATGGTTGGTGCACCTGAAAATAGAAGCAGATTGTTCTCATACCTTTTATATTATATTAATTTTTTAACTACTTATTGAATCACTTGTTCATAAATCTTTTTTACTTTCTTTGCGGCTCTTTTCCATTTTAAATTACCGACTTCTTCTTTGCCGTAGGCTTTGAAAACCTTTGACAGGCTATCATAATGACAAAGACCATAAATGGCATCTGCCATCCCATCTACATCCCAAAAGTCAACTTTAACGGCGTGCTCGAGTACTTCTGCAACACCGGATTGCTTCGAAATGACCACGGGAACACTGGATTGCATCGCTTCAAGAGGTACGATTCCAAACGGTTCGGAAACAGAAGGCATTACAAAAACATCGCTCATGGCAAAAAGACGATTAATTTCCGGACCTTTTAGAAAACCAGTAAAATGGAATTTGTCCGTAATGTGCAAGCTTGCAGCATATTTGATGATCTTATGCATCAAATCACCGGAACCTGCCATCACAAATCGGATGTTATCATCTTTCTCCAGTAGTTTTTTGGCAACTTCTACAAAATATTCAGGGCCTTTCTGAAAAGTGATCCTTCCCAGAAAAGTGACCAGCTTTTCATTGAATGGTTTTTTGGGCATTGATTCCAATTCCTGTATAGGAAAGTCGACAGCATTATGAACCGTCACTACTTTTTTCGGATCGATCCCGTATTTTTCTATTACAATATTTCTTGTAAGATTGCTGACGGTAATAACCATGTCAGCATTTTCCATGCCGTACTTTTCAATCCCAAAGACATCAGTGTTGATGTTCTCTCCTGATCGATCAAATTCTGTGGCATGCATATGAACCACCAATGGTTTACCAGAACTTATTTTTGCGGCCACCCCTGCTGGATAACATAACCAGTCATGGGCATGGATCAGGTCAAATTCCTTTTCCTTTCCCAAAATGGAAGCGATCAAAGCATATCTTGAAACTTCTTCCAGAAGATTGATTCCATATTTTCCGGAAAAATTATAATATTCTGAAAATACATTGCTGCTTTCATTGTAAGTGGTAGTTGTTCTTTTTTCCTCTTTTACGAATAACTCAGGATTAACGTAAGGGATGATATTGGAACCGATCTCTATGTATTCGATCTTTTCAAGCATTTCCTGAAAACGAACATCTTCGAAAGGCAACCGTATGTCACTTGCACTGACCAATTTTATGGCACTCTGATCCTCATCGCCATATGCGCGGGGTACTACAAAAATAATGTCAACATCATTTTCGAATAAGCCTTGTGTCAAGCCAAAGGAGGCAGTGCCAAGTCCTCCTGTAATATGAGGAGGAAACTCCCAACCAAACATCAATGTTTTCATTCGTTAATTTTTTTATTCAAGCGAATCAAATCTTTTCACTATTTTCCAACATCCATTTGATCCTTAATAGTTCACCAACATTGGTCGCTTGTGAAATTGCTCCTCGTGCTTCAAACGGAGGATTCCCTTCATAAATCTCTGAAATGGTGCCTATTCCGGCGTTTTTCATTTCACTTTCAAATTCATTATAAATTTTCTCAATAAAAGTCCTACCTGTATTTGGATGCATTTTTAGGTAAGCCTCAGCAAATGCGCCTGTTAACCAAGGCCAGATCGTTCCCTGATGATATGACAGATCACGCTCTCTTTCATTACCCTCATATTTGCCTCTGTAATTCAAATCATTAGGGGATAAAGTTCGTAATCCTCTTCTTGTAAGTAGTTCTTCATGAACTAATTTAAGAACATATTCCTTTTGGTCTTCAGTCAAAGGACTGTACTTTTCAGATAGTGCAAAGATCATATTAGGTCTGATATCCCAATTTGCTCCGTTTTTATCAACATAATCTGCCAAACATTTTGTTGTATTACTCCAGAAAATTTCTGAAAAACTACTTTTGATCCGTTCAGGGTAAGCTGCCCACTTCTTAATAAAAGTTTGATCTTTTGCTGCTTTTGCAAGTTCAAGGAAAAAGCTAATTGCATCGTACCAAATTGCATTTGTCTCCACTAAATAACCTTGTCTTGGAACAACCGGATGGCCATCAACAGTGGAATCCATCCAGCTGATAGCCTTATCCTTTTGATTGGCCCAGATCAGTCCGTTTTCATGGATATTTAATATTTCATTTTTGTCGGTTAAAATATCCTCCAAAATAGAGTTTATAATTTTCTTATACTGCTTCCAGATATTGCTCTTGCCTTCTGCCATCTGATGAAGCTTATGCAAACACCTGAAAAACCAAAATATGGTATCAGCAGAATGATAGCTTATTTCACCCCGTGAACTTACATCGTTGAAATTTCCATTTTTCATTTCATCAATCATGGACTGAAGAACAAGGTGGAATTCTTTTTCATTGTCATTTGTCAGGCATATGCCCGGAAGTGAAATGAAGGTATCTCTGCCCCATCTTCCAAACCAATGGTATCCGGCAATGATTCCTTTTTTATTATTTCTTGTGATCAGGAACTGATCAGCCGCGTTTTTAAGGCAATTTTCGAAGCTGTTTCGTTCAAATCTGTCCTTAATCTCAGATTTGAATGATTTTTTAAATCCGGATGGTAATTTTTCTTCCAGTCCAATTGAGATCACGACGGATTTTCCATCTTTCATGTTGATGTCAAAAAAGCCGGGTACAAATAAATCTTCTGTAAATTCATAACCCCGATCCCTTTCCATAGGGTATTCTATGTTGTAGTGCCAATCCGGAGAATGCACATATTCTGCTTTTTTCGAAATCTGAAAATACAGTTTTGAAAAACCGTCATATAGTTGCCAGCTGGCTCCATTTTGAACAATGGAATATTTATTGTTGACCCCGAGGTTTGATTTGCTCAGCGAATGAATGCTTCGATAGGCAAGTAAGGGAGAGATTCTAAAGGTGAGGTCACTCGCCATTGAGTCCTCCACGCTATACCTAAGTAATAAACGGCTTTGGTTTTCAACAAAAATGTATTCTTTTTTAAAAATGGTTTTACCAATTCTGTAGGTCAGTTTCATGTTTGGGTCTGACTCAAAATTCCGGATGTATTTATGCCCTTTCGGATGGATGTAACCACCGGAAAATATCCTTGAACTTAAGTGGAATTCTGCACCATTTACGATCAGCGTCTCATCTACATTAGACAATAATACTTGTCTGGCTCCCTCCAGGTTTGGTTCCGGGACAACTAATAATCCATGATATTTCCTGGTGTTACAACCAATGATAGTTGAACTGGAATATCCGCCGTTTCGGCTTGTCCTCAATAATTCCTTGTTTAAAGAATAATTTAGGTTTATTAGTTGGTTTTTATTGAATTTCAAATATGATTTAGCCATGGTAGAATTAATGAATAATATTTCAATAAAAGTCCTAAATCGTTATTGGTAATTAAGCAACAACTTTTAAATAGAGCCTATTATAGCAAATATAGAAAATAGCCTCCATTTTAGAGGGTATTCTGATTAAATTGTACATTAAGTTTTTGTTACTTACAAACCAATTATTTTGTCTACTATTTTATGTCAAGTAATAATTTGATAAACTGATCCCCTTTGATTAGACCAAAGGCACCTTTGTCAGCGGATACCTCATCATAAGCTACAACAGAATCTCCGGGAATTCCCGGGTGATAAATAACAAATGGAACAGGATCGTGTGTGTGCGTTTTGAGTTCACAAGGGGTAGCATGGTCTGGTGTAATGGCAATCGTAACCGGTTCTTCCATTTTTTCTGTTTCTTCCAAAATGTATTTTACAACACGCTGATCCAGGTATTCTATGGTTTTGGTCTTAAGTTCTGCATTTCCTTCATGTCCGGCTTCATCGCTTGCTTCAATGTGTAAATAAACCAGGTCATGATCCTTTAGAGCTTCTATGGCTGCCTGTGCCTTTCCCTCATAATTGGTGTCGTAAAGACCGGTGGATCCCGGTACCTTAATCGGTGTCATGCCTGCATAAATGCCTATTCCATAAAGCAGGTCAACCGCTGAGATCATCGCCCCTTTTATGCCATAAGATTCCTGCAAGGTCTTCATCGCCGGTTTATTGCCCGGTGACCAGGGCCAGATTGAATTTGCAGGGTCCTTTCCGGTCTTTTCCCGTTCAATATTGACAGGATGATTTGAGAGCAACTCCTGAGATTGAAGGATCAGCTCGCTGACTAGGTCATTGGTTTCCCGAACATGTGTATTCGCTTTCGGCATCACTTCCATGAATGGCGTTCCGGGGACGTCATGGGGTGGCGTACAGAAAAAATCATTTATCCCACCTTTAATAACCAATAAATGCCGATAACTAACACCCGGATAAAATGTTACACGGTCATTTCCAAGTTTTTCCTGTAAATGCTGAATGAGAATATGTGCTTCATCGTTCCTGATATGGCCTGCAGAGTGATTTTTGATCTTTTGATCCTCAATACTGATCAAATTGCAACGTAAAGCCAGATCATCCGGGCCTAATTCAACCCCCATGCTTGCAGCTTCCAAAACCCCCCGACCCTGAAATACTTTTTTTACATCATAACCTAGTACAGCCATATTTGCAATTTCACTTCCAGGCAACATGTCAAGCGGCACAGTCGCAAATTTGCCAGATCTGCCCTTTTGCGCAAGCAAATCGATATGTGGTTTCATGGCAGCCTGCAGCGGTGTCTTGTTACCCAGGGATTCTATCGGAAAATCCCCCATACCATCGCCTAAAATTATTATGTATTTCATTTTGTTCGTTTTTGCATGTATTGATCTAAAAATACCGTATATCAAAAGTATCAAAAGATAGTTGATTTACTTTTAATTTTTCGTGAAAAAGAATATCAAAATATGAATGAAACATTAAAATGGGCCAATCAGTTAAGTGTTATTTTAAAATCAGTTTTAGTCTGCAAAGGTTTTGTAAAAACCATTTGATTAGACTTAATCAAAATTGCCTAAAGAAAAGTCGATTAGGATAAGCATAAACAGAAAAAAGCAGATATTTGTATTTGTAATTTACCCGTAAGTAGGATATTGGGATGCGGTTTAATTGGATCTTTTTATGAAATATCGGGCCACATTTTTTAAATATTAAGATAAAATGATGAATATATCAGTCAATTATATGGGACTTAATTTGAAGAGTCCAATCATTGTAGGAAGCTCTGGTCTTACTAATTCCGTGCAGAAAATAAAGGAACTGGAAGCAAACGGAGCGGGTGCGGTTGTATTGAAATCTCTTTTTGAAGAACAACTTATAAGTGAGGCGTTTGATGTTGATAATAAAAATGAACACGATTATCCTGAGGCATTGGATTATATCAATTTTTTCACAAAGGATTCTAACCTGACTGAATATCTGAAATTGATCAGAGAGAGTAAAAAAGAGGTTGATATTCCGATAATTGCCAGTATAAATTGCGTCAGTTCAGGCGAATGGGTGAATTTTGCCAAAAAAATGGAAGAAGCAGGTGCAGACGGGTTGGAATTGAATATTTCACTCTTGCCTTCTGATGTTAATAAAACAAGTGACGTGAATGAAAAAATGTATTTCACGATCATTGAAAAAGTAAAGTCTGTAGTTAAGATACCGATCGCTTTGAAAATGAGTCATTACTCTGCGGGTTTAGCTAATTTGATTCAAAAATTGAGTTGGACGGAAAATGTGGATGCATTCGTATTGTTCAATAGATATTATAGCCCGGACATTGATATTAAGACACTAAAAATCAGTTCAACCGGGGTTTTTAGCTCTCCTGGAGATATTGCTGCTTCCCTTAGATGGGTAGCTTTATTGTCTGATAAAATTGATGTGGATATAGCCGCTTCAACCGGTGTGCATACAGGTGAAGACCTGATCAAACAATTGTTGGCCGGGGCTACAGCTGTTCAGGTTGTTTCAGCAATCTACCTGAACCATCCATCTATCATGACAAACATGCTTGAAGAATTAATGACCTGGATGAAGGCAAAAAAATATAAGAGTATTTCTGAATTTCAGGCAACTGTCAATCTGAGTGAATTGATCAACCCGGCTGCATTTGAACGGATTCAGTTCATGAAATACTTTGGAAATATCAAATAGCATGGATAATACCGTTTCAACAAGAAGGTTTTTCGGTTTTTAAAGCGAATAGCTTTTCGAAATTGACTCATTTTTTCTTTGCATATGCAATGGCCTGTTACATTTTTATACTATCCAGATCTATTGATTGAAGGTATTTTTGAGTTTGCTCATATCCCTTATCCCGGATTTATTTCCATTTTTTATCTTCGATCATTCCAATGCCTTTCAAATCCAGTTTCAGGTAGTGTGATCCCATTTCTTTAGTCGGTGTTTGTCTTTGCAGGCTTTTTATGGTAAGTGAATTAATGATAACCGAAGAGATGCCTGGCAGGCTATAAGATTTGTTGGCAGATAATTTATCCCGCAATAATTTCCAGGGACCCGGAACTTCAGATAAATTGATTTTTTTTATTTCCAGGCTTGTCAGAGAGATCGCCAGGATCTTATCCACAGGGTATTGATACATTGCCTGTATAGGCAAATTATCCATGATGCCACCATCTACATGGAGATGATTGTCAATGACAACAGGTGGGGAAATGCCGGGTATGGACATGGACATACTTGCAAGTACCTTTCGCCATAATGGTCCGGAATTGAGTACTTCCGTTTCTCCCCTGGATAAATTGGTTGAGATGCAAAATGACTTGACCCAGATGTCTTCCATGTCATGATCAGCAAACATCTCTTTTATATAGGCTTTAAATTTATTGCCAGACATTAGAGAAATCAGTGGGATCGTCAGATCCCTGCTGGTTAACCTCCTTCTGACTCCTTCCGCATTGATGGTGTGGATCTTTTCAAAATCAAAATCTGCAAAACACATTCCAATGCCATATAATGCGCCAGCACTAGTGCCACCAAGAAAGTCAATTTGAATCCCTTTTTCCTGCTGCGCCTGTACGGGACCAATGTGCGCAAAACCTTTGGCTCCTCCGCCACCCAGAACCAGACATACAGCTTTATTTGTCAAAATTCTACATAATCGTCCAATATCATTTGAATGGTTGCGCCTGATATGAATATGCAGATCTGCTTTTCTGTGCTCCAACCATTTTTGGGTTTTTACAGGGATATCTGACTTTTCACGATGGACCATTAACAGATAAGTTTTCTTATTAAGAATATTGTCAGTATAAAGATCCAGGTCATTTTTAACTTTATATAATGAATGTTCTGCATTAAAATCGCTTGCAACTACGATCAGATCAGCATAGATCATGCATTGCTGGACCATTCAAAATGTTGTTTGTCACACAATAATATGTTTAGTCCATTTTGGTTCTCGATCCTCAAGAAAAGTTCATTTTTCCCCTCACTGTGAAACGTTTGAGCGTTAAATATATGTAAGTCGGTATTTTGAACTTTAAAATATTGTTTCATCTGAGCTATGATTGAATTGAGCTCATTGTTTTCCTGAAGGGTTAAGATGGCAATATTTTTAGCCGGACTTTTTTTGTTCAATTCAAAAGCATTCTTGCGCAGTCTGTCGATAAGTAGCTTAAATAATGAGGTTGCAAGTTTTGGGTTTTTAGATATCAGGGTAAGATATTGGTTTGGAGTGAATTCAAGGACGGATGAATTGCGGATCGCCAATACAGATGCCATCCGCGATTCTCAAGTAAGAAACGCCAGTTCTCCTACTGTTTCACCAGCACCGATATCGCCTAATAAATGAACGTTTCCTTCGTTTTCTGATAATGCTCTGAGTCTGCCGTAAAGAACTATGTACATTTGATTCTACAGGTCTCCCTGATGAAACAAAAAATCGCCTGTCTCTATTTCAAGCAGGTTCCCTGACTTATAAATTTGACGGATCATTTCATCATCTGCCATTTCAAACAAATTCCTCAGAATTTCCTGTACATAATGGTTCATTTCATTTAGATTTTTCCCGATCTTATTTTTCAATTATACTTATCTTAAGATGTTAATTAGCAAAACTTGAAAAAACAGGTTGATTTATCCATTTATTTGAATGAAGAAGGGTATTTCTGCCTCCTTTGTAAAGTAATAATGATGCAATATTTTAATACTTTTTGTACTTCAATTGGTTGAATTTAAATCACAAATTGAGGAAATTATTCTATTATGGAAGCAATCTGTTAATTTATGCAGAATATGGGGCACACAATGTTGGGCTGTAAGGTTTTCAAAATTGTATTATCACTAAATATATTTATTTTAGCGAAACAATTTAAATCTTATAAAACATTGACAATGAAAAAACCATTAATTTCTGTTTTTTTCTTATTTCTATTTATTGCGCATTTAGGTTCTCAGTCTTTGTATGAGCCTTTGAAAATTCAAAAATGCTATCAGGATGGAACGAGAAGTCATACAGGTATGCCGGGGCCAAATTATTGGAAAAACACTTGTAATTATGACATAAAAGTCATGTTAAAACCTGACAGGGGAAATATTCGAGGATCAGAATTGATCAGTTATTCAAATAATAGTCCTGACACCCTAAAAGAACTGGTTATTACAATTCTTTCTGATCTGTACAAAAAAGGCAATCTGAATGATTTTAGTATCCCTCAGTCTTTATTGAACGATGGTGTCAAAATCAGTAAATTCAGGGTAAATGGTAATGATTCTTATCTGAATTCTTCAAAAATAACAAGAGAGGGAACAAATATGATCGTTACACTGGATGAGCTGATCTTACCGGGTACCACGTCGCTGGTTGAAATAGACTGGGAATTTGATTATCCTGGAAACCTTACGATACGTAACGGAAATTATGGGGACAGTACTTTTTTTATAGGTTATTTTTATCCCAAAATGGCTGTTTATGATGATGTGGATGGCTGGGACAAATCAAACTACACCGGCTATACTGAATTTTATGGTGAACATTCTGATTATGATGTAAAGATCAGCGTGCCTGGTGATTTTAAAGTGTGGGCCAGTGGAGAATTGCAAAATGTGGATGAAGTACTCTCAGAAAAGTACGCTATTAAGTGGAAAGAAGCACAGAAGTCTGATAAAGTTTATAAGCTGATCACAGCAGATAATTATCTGGATCAGGACATAACCCAGAACAACGAGTGGAACACCTGGCATTTTAAATCGACGAATATTCCAGACTTTGCATTCGGGACCAGCGATAAATTTTTGTGGGACCTGATCAACGTGGTTGTGGACCAGGGAAGTGGTCGAAAAACAACTTTAAATGCAGCCTATCGATTGGATTCAAAGGATTACTATAAGATGGCAGAGTTGGGGAAAAAAGTGCTGGAAGATTATTCAACCAGATTGCCTGGAATTCCTTATCCATATCCTGAAATGACCATTTTTAACGGAAATTCCGGTATGGAGTTCCCGATGATGTGTAATAATGTGAGTTGCGAAGAATGGCATGAAACTGCTGGACTTGCTTATCATGAAATGGGGCATAGTTATTTTCCGTTTTTTATTGGAACCAATGAGCGAAAATACGCCTGGATGGATGAAGGATGGGCCAGTTTATTTCCATATTTCTATAGCGATACTCATTCTCCTCAATATGATTATCTGGCCAACAGAATGGGGCGGTATTATAATGAGGCAGGATCTGAAAGAGAGGTTCCGTTGATGACTCAAAGCGATTTATTGCATATTCGCGGACCCTATCGACAAGCTAGTTACAACAAATCATTTTTTGCTTACTTTTATCTTTATACCTACCTGGGGGAAGAAACATTTTCAAAAGCACTGCAAGGATATATGAATGCCTGGGCGGAAAAACATCCGGTTCCATTTGATTTTTTCTATTCATTTAATACCATTGCCGAGATGGACCTTAACTGGTTCTGGAAAAATTGGTTCTTTGATAAAAATCATTCGGACCTGGCTATTTCAGAGATGAAAAATGGTGAATTAATTGTCGAAAATAGAGGCAAGTTGATATTGCCCGTTTTTATTGAGGTCAATTATAAAGACGGTAGTAGTTATGTGTTAAAGAAGGATATTTCTGTTTGGAAGGATCAACAGGAAAAAATTACTATTCCAATTAAAGATTATAAAAAGGTTTCGAGTATTGTTCTTGGAAATGATGAGATTCTGGATGTTGACAAAAGCAATAATATCCTGAAATTTTAAAAACGAATTAAATCGCAAGTTAGGACGATCGAATTACCAATGATCCCAGACCTAATGGGCTTGACTTATGAAATAAAAAAAAGCCTGCATCGAGCAGGCTTTTTTTTATTTATTTTTCTGTATTTTCTGTAGTTTCTGTACTGTCTGTTTCTCCTTTGAACAGATGTGGCAGATACTTGCCCCGGATGATTCTTTCGAGTTCATCCGCAACTTCAGGGTTGTCATTCAGAAAATCAATTGCTGATGTTCTTCCCTGGGCTATTTTAGTCCCACTATAGCTATACCAGGATCCACTCTTATTAACCAGATCCAGGTCAACAGCGATATCCAGGATTTCACCCATTTTTGAGATACCTTCACCGTAGATAATATCGAATTTTGCCAATTTAAATGGAGAGGCAAGTTTGTTTTTAACGACCTTAACTTTGGTTGGTGACCCAAAAACTTCTCCGTCTTTATCTTTAAGAGCTGATCCGGATTTTCGGATATCGAGTCTTACAGAAGAATAGAACTTCAGTGCGTTACCACCGGTTGTCGTTTCAGGGTTACCAAACATTACGCCGATTTTTTCTCTCAGCTGATTGATGAAAATGCAACAACTGTTGGTTCTTCCGATGGTTCCGGTAAGTTTTCTTAATGCCTGAGACATAAGTCTTGCCTGCAAACCCATTTTAGAATCGCCCATTTCTCCTTCAATTTCAGCTCTGGGTGTCAGGGCTGCTACGGAGTCAATAACAATTATATCTATGGCGCCTGATCTGATCAGATTTTCTGTGATCTCAAGTGCCTGTTCCCCGTTATCCGGCTGAGAAATAAGAAGGTTGTCAATGTCAACACCCAGGTGTGCTGCATAATTTCTGTCAAATGCATGTTCTGCATCGATAAAAGCAGCGATTCCGCCAGCCTTTTGTGCTTCTGCAATTGCATGGATCGCAAGTGTGGTCTTTCCAGATGATTCAGGTCCGTAAATTTCTACAACTCTTCCTCTTGGTAACCCACCAATTCCCAATGCAATATCCAATCCAAGTGAACCGGTAGATATGGTATTTACATCTATGACGGCCTGATCTCCCAAACGCATGACTGTACCCTTTCCGTAGGATTTTTCAATTTTGTCAACAGCCAGCTTGAGCGCTTTTAACTTCTCGTCTTTATTATTTGCCATACGTATATTTTTTTTCAAATGTAAAACTAATATAATATATTTAACCCATTCATATAAATCAAAATAATACAACCAGACAATTAGCTGAATTACTCCATTTTTCCGGGAAAATCAGAAGATAAGGCATAAAAAAAGGATCACAAATGTGATCCTATAATAATTTTTTGCTTTCGGTATATCAAGCTTGAATTGTTGTGTGTTTGCTTGCTTGCAGAATTCGATTTATAGTTTTATCAGATGGAACAAATGCTACTTTTGGTAAAAGATCAAAAATTTTGTTCATTTCCATGAAAATGGTTCGAACTTTTTTGTTTGTTTCAATTGCATTTTCGATTTCCAGCCTCTCAAATAAATCTGATTCTTTATATAAATACCGAATTAAAACTTTTTCTGAGTAAATTTCTTCCATATATCCTGTTTAGTTTATAATAAGCTTCACAATAAACTAAACTTATAAATACACTAAATATTGTGTACTCAATGTGTTAGGATAAATTTATTCCTATTTTACTCTGTGCCAGGTCTGGGTTCTACCCAAAATTGATATGCCCATGTATCCCCGTACCTTCAATTTATCCATTCCATCCATTGAAATGTTACATTTGTAAACACTTCCATCACCCGGATCAACGATCTTACCATAGCTCCAATAATCTTTATAATCTTTCATGTCCCAAACGATGTCTATATCATAAAGGCTTTTTCCTTTTTTGTCTCCTGGACAATCTACACATACTTTAGTTGTGGCAGCAGGTAATAATTTGACAACTTTGCCAAAATACTTATCTCCTTTTTTGTAGATTTCCACATGAGATTTGGGGTCTCCGGTTTTATCGTCAATAGTCTGCCAGATGCCCAGAAGATCCTGAGAAAACACATTACTTGCGCCAAGCATAAAGACGATCAATAAACTTAAAAATGATAATTTTTTCATAAGATTAATTTTTTCAAAATAGGACTTAAATAAATAAAAATTTTGATTGAAAGTTAAATATAGATTTTTTATGCTAATCCCGATAAAAATGGATTGATTTAAAAAGGATTGAAACACAGGCTGCGAAACTTTCAGATTTAAAAATCAGCTTCGGCGGGATGCCAGAAAAGGGTTTTAAAATCTTGAACCGTATCATTTTCAACAATGATTCCCTCTTCATTTAATAACTCCTCCATGAGCTTTGGTGTAAAAAAATGATTTCTGCCTGACAATTCACCTTTACGATTAACTACCCGGTGGGCCGGAACATCTATGCCGGTGGAGAAACTTTTATTCAGGGCCCAACCGACCATTCGGGCCGAACCCAAAGCCAGATATTCAGCGATTGCCCCATAAGTGCTAACTCTTCCATAGGGTATCATCCTGGTGCAGGCATAGACATCTTCGTAAAAATTTTTCTTCATGGTCATTGTTTGGCTAACAATTTAGTGAGAAATTCTAATAATGCTTAAATTTTAAAGTAAACGGACTAATTTTGCAAAAAATGTAAGGATAATTATGCAGAAGCCTCAGGTGTTAGCCAAAAATATTAATAATCTCACAGATGCCAGATATTTCTCCGCAATGGGTGTGGACTACCTTGGGTTCGAACTATCTGCTTCGAATGCGGAATCAGTGGCCCCGGCTCTGGTTAAGCAATTAAAAGGCTGGGTGACTGGTCCGGAATGCATCGGAAGCTTCAGCGGATTTGAATCAGTGGATAAAATTAAGGAGCTCATGCTATCAGCCGAACTTGATGGTGTATGTTTGGAAGCCTTTGCGCCCGAAGGACTTGGGGAAGTTCTGAGTAGTGCCCTTATTTTCAGAGAGGCCCCAGTTCAAATCCTTGGGGAGATCACTTTGGATCCAACCGAGCGACTGATCATCAATTATCGGGATGTTCAGGAATTGGAATCTGCATTGATACAATATCCGGATCTGTATAATTACAAATTGTGGCTGGATGGCCCGATGGATCAATCTTTGTTCGATTCTGGGGTGTTCCCCAGAACAGAGGGCATCGTAGTCCGGGGTGGGGAAGAAGAGAAAATTGGTTTCAAATCGTATGAAGAACTTGATTTTATATTTGATCAGTTAGAAAAGATACTCTAAAAGTCTGCTATCCCCGAAACTACTTTGTTAATTGTAGTAAACGAAAGTTATTTTAGTTTACTATATATAATAATTAGTAACTCAATAATTAACCAAAGGGGTCTGATCCATTTGTTTTTCTGTTTTATAATACAATTGCTCGCTTCGTTTCTATCTGATTAATATGTAAAATTTATTGATAATCAGCCTTTTTTTGGTTTATTCGATTCAGATCCTAATCCGAAAACCTATACTAAAATATGTTTTTTGAACAAAAAAAGTTCATTTATCGAGCTTTTGCCACCGTTTGTCTATAATACTATCCTAAACATCATACTATGTATTGCATAGTATTGTATTTTCATGTACATTTGTTTTGTATTTATGAACAAACAATGATAAGATCATAAAAACTCAAAAAATTAAAATGACAAAAACAGCGCAATATGAAAATAGAAAACACCAAAGCACAAATGAGAAAGGGCGTGTTGGAATTGATAACACTTTCTATTATTTCAAAAAAAGAAGCTTATCCATCTGATATTATCAAGGAGCTAAAAGCTGCTGAATTAATAGTTGTAGAAGGTACCATGTACCCCTTGCTTAATCGGTTGAAAAATGCCGGATTGCTAAAGTACAACTGGAAAGAATCTACTTCGGGTCCGCCCAGAAAATATTTCCAGATCACAGAAGATGGTAATCTCTTTTTGAAAGAATTGAGATTGACCTGGAATAAGCTTGAGAATGCGATTAAATCAACAACGATAACAAAATAAATATAAAAGAAATGAAAAAGGTAATTCATATAAATCTGGGATCATTTCCTTTCACGATAGATCTTGATGCGTACGAAAAGCTCGATGCATACTTTCTATTACTGGAAAAACATTTCAGGAATCACGAAAATCCCGAAGAGATAATCTACGATATAGAAAGCAGGATAGCGGAATTGTTCCTTGAAAATCTGGGTGAAAATTCTATCCTGACAACCAAGGATATTGAGGAAGCAATAAAAATCATGGGTAAACCTGAAGATTTTGATGACGTGGAAACACCCGAAACCGTTGCTTCTGATTCTGATTCAGAAAACGCAAAGCATGATCAATATCATTACAGGACAGGAAGAAGACTTTTCAGGGATCCTGAAAACAAGGTGGTATCCGGAATTTGTTCCGGGTTGAGTGCTTACTTTGGAATTGAGGATCCGGTTTGGCTGAGGATATTTAGTGTGATCCTGTTTTTCATGACGGGAGGAACACTTGCTGTTGTTTATCTGATCATGACAATGATCATCCCTAAAGCAACAACCTCTGCTGACAGGAAATCAATGTACGGTGAACAGATCGATATTCATACAGTAGCTGAATCTGTTGAGGAAGAAATTGGAGAATTATCCAATCAAATTCAGGACTGGGCACAAAGTTTCCGGGAAAAGCGAAAACAAAGAAAACAAAGAAGATTCCGAAGAAAGCGTAAGTATTAACAGGAATCAGATCAATATAGACACAAGTAGTTTTCTAGGTCTGCATAGCCAATATGCAGCCCTTTTTTTATCTTCATACATAGTAGAATAAAATACGATAGGCGCTAATTATTCCTGAATAGTGATCAGATAACTGATGATAGCGGCAAGATTTGACCGGGCAGTGTCAGGATCAAAATTTCCTTCTTTGCTCATGAGGTCAACCCCCCACATTGGCATCGGTCTTGGGCCAAATTCTTTATAATGATTTCTTCCATCAATATATTTAGCCACTTCGTCAATTGGGAATTCTTCAACATTTCGTCGGTGGTTGATTTGGGTAAGGTCAACCTTTGAATAATGTTCTCGAAGGTCAGAAATACCCTTTCCATCAGCCGCATGACATTCCGTGCAATATTTTAAATATAATTTATGGCCTTTCGTGATCTGTGGGTGTTCCTGATTTAGTTTTAAATGACAGGATCCCAATACAGTTACAACGGAAATCGCTAAAATGCAAAGTGCAAAACTATTGGTATTTATATGAATTTTCATTTTGAACATTTTTATACTAAATGAATTTTACATGGTTATAATTCCACCTTTGATTACTAAATTACAAAAAAAAATGGACACACTAATCATGTAGGGTATCATTTGTAATAATAATCAAATCCCTCAAAATGTGAAGAATTAGTTTAAATAAGATTTCTCTCACGTTACACCAAAAACTGATTATTTTGCATCTTATTTATTGAATGACAGTAGTTGCCATTTTTTATATATAGTTAAATGGATTTAAATGCCAAAAATACATATGAAAATATTTTTTACAATTATCGGTTTTGGATTGATATTAATGTCCTGTCAAAATGCGGGAAATCCGTTGGTGACTAATTACAAACCCAAGGCCATTTCAAAATCGAATGATGTAGTTGTTGTCGCGGATCCGGAATTATGGAAAAGTGAGGTTGGGGATACATTCCGGTACTATTTTGAATCTGCTTATCCGATAACGCCCAGTCCGGAACCTATTTTTAATCTTAGATATTTCACAACAAGAGAATTAACGGCTGAACCACTCAGAAAGGAACTCAGGACCTATTGTATTCTGGCAGACCTGTCCGATACTTTATCAGAAACAACCCAAATGATTAAGAATGATTATGGTGAAAAGAAATTCAATAAAATTCTGAGAAATGACAGTACTCAAACCGGGGCTGGCAGAAATAAATGGGCGCAGGATCAGTTGGTCATCTACATGTTTGGTAAGGGGGAGCAATCTCTGATCAAAGCGATACAGAAAAATTTCAACAGTGTAACGAATAAGATTCACGAACACGATGCTCAGCAGATCAAGGCCAATACATATGTCTCAGGCAGAAATCTTGGTTTGATTGATAAAATCAGAAATAATTTCCTGATCAATGTCGATGTGCCCGGGGATTATAAGGAAGCCTTATATATGCCTGAAGGGGACAAAATGATCTGGTTGAGAAAAGATACCAAAAGAGCGGCATTAAACCTGATTATTAAAAAATATAAATATACGGACATCGCGCAAATGTCCGTTGCCAATGCAATAGAGTTGACCAATGATTTTGGCAAATATGTTGAATCAGAAACATTGGGGTCTAAACTCCTTGTGAACGACACCGACCTGCCAATTCTCGAAAATGTAAAGGAAATTAATGGCAATTACACCCTTGAAGTGCGGGGGATATGGGAAATGGATAAAGACTTTATGGGTGGACCATTTGTCTCATATCTGATTCCGGACACAAGAACCAATTCCTATATTTTTGTGATGAGCTTTGTATATGCCCCCGGAAAAGAGAAAAAACAATTTTTGCAGGAAATGGAAATCGTGGTTAATTCATTCGGTTTTCTAAAATAATCCGATAATATTATGAATGTTTGAGGCACTCAACAATATAAAAAATGGCATTTTTTGACTATTTTAGCAACCTCAAATTTGTAAATACATGAATATTGCTGTCAATGCAAGATTGTTGATTGAATCGAGGATGGAAGGAATTGCCAGGTATAATTATGAGAGCTTGAAATGTATGGTTCTCGATCATCCTGAAGATAAATTTTATTTCTTTTTTGACCGGCCTTATAGCGAGGAATTTATATTCGCAAAAAATGTGATTCCAATTAAAGTAATTCCACCCACGAGACATCCTTTATTGATTATGTATTGGTTCGAATGGGCGATCTACCGAAAGCTCAAATCAATTCAACCGGATGTGTTTTTATCAGGGGATACTTATATGAGTTTGAAGACTAAAATCCCCACTCTGTTAGTTAGCCATGACCTTGCTTACATACATTACCCTGGACATATTCCCAAGTCGCATCGAATGTATTACAAATATTATTTCCCTAAATTCCACAAAAAGGCAAAGGCTTTAATCGCTGTATCAGAATTCACCAAAAATGATATTATTAAGCATTATAAGATCCCGGCACAAAAGATAACAGTGGCTTATAATGCCCCGAATGGTACTTTTTATCCGATAGATCCGGTAACAAAAGCCAAAACACAGGAAAAACTAACACAAGGCCGGCCCTATTTTGTCTACCTCGGTTCTATTCACCCTAGGAAAAACCTGGAAAACCTGATAAAGGGATTTGATCATTTTAAGGAAAATATGGATTCAGATCATTGCCTTGTGATCATAGGCAGGCCAGCATGGAATACAGAGTCTTTTTATAAAACCATGGACGAATCTCCATACAAAGCAGATATTATACACACACAATTTAAAAGATCAGAATTGCCGGAATATATAGGGAGTGCTGAAGCTTTGTGTTATATTTCTCTATTTGAAGGATTCGGGATTCCCATTTTGGAAGGTTTTGAAGCAGGCGTACCCGTTATTACATCCAATGTCAGCAGCATGCCCGAAGTCGCAAAAGACGCAGCAATTAAGGTTGACCCAGAAGATCCGTTTTCTATTGGAAGTGCATTTGACCAAATAGCTAACAACGCCCCGCTAAGAAAGCGATTGATCGAAAAAGGGAAAAACAGGCTGAAAGACTTTAGCTGGCAGCGAACCTCAGAAATAATATATGGGAAGTTAGAAGAGCTTGGTAAAAATATGTAAAAACAAAACATGAACTAGATGCCTTATTTAATATTGGGAAAATCCCGGTGCATATCATGGATCTGATATTGACGAAAGAGGCATTGATTTTATTTACTTGATTTTTTTAGCAACCCATCGTTATTTAATTCCTTATTTACATAAGAAAGAAGAGATCACTAAGAACAGACAACAAAGAGGAAGATTTTGATTGTTTCTTCTTTTGCTGTTAATCTATGTTGATTTAATACTGGCCATACTTGAACTTGATTTTTTTTTGTTTAAAAAGCGCACAATGAACCTTTTGCTGGAATCTGAAGTGATTCTGATTCTTGGTTAGCTCTTGATATGGATAGTGCGGTATGTTATTATCAGTAAATTCATTCATAAAAGAAAAGAAGAGGAACATCGATATTTTACGAGAATATTTACAATGAAATTTCAGCCATAAATTCTCTGAAGTGAATGATGTTTATGATAGCCATATTTATAATTCTCAAATATACACAGTGGGATCATGCATTTTGGACAATAAAAGTCCGAAAGCAAATGCTCCGGATATTTTAATCAGAATTTCAAGTGTTTTCAATATTATAATCAATGACCTGCTTGCAAAGTTGACCATTTGGGCTCATACGCAATTGCTCTTGTATAGTTATATTAGAAATCGCGAATTTGATACGGGGATCATCTATTCTATCAATAAGCTAATGGATGTTTATTGTATTTCATTGCAGCATTGATTGCTTTGCACAGTTTGGTATTGGATTGGAACCTTTGATAGGTGGAGCAGCTGCCTTAATGTTGGATTTGGATTATTGATACAAAATACGTATTCTGATTTTTTTGCTGGTTTATTATTTGAGCGCCCGGTGAAGGTTGGCGATTTTATCAGTTTTGAAGGGGATACGGTCGTTTCCAAAAAATTGGTTTGCGCCCTTCAAAAGTTAAAAACAGAGAGAGTGTCAACTACATCATTCCCAATTCAAAAATGATCGTAAATTCTGTGATTAATTTGTCCCACGACGAAAAATCAGTTCGATTTAATGTAAAAGTTGGTGTGGCTTATGGCTCAGATACAAAATTAGTAGAAAGCCTTTTACTAAAAGCAGCTGGAGAACAAAAAGATATTTTGAACCGACCTGAACCCCAAGTCATTTTTAATGATTTTGCTGATTCATCACTTGAATTCATATTGTATTTTTATTCAAATACTATTTTTAATTCTGAACTTGTCAGGAGTGAATTGAGATTTAATACTAATGAGAAATTCAGCAATAATGGAATTTCAATACCATTCCCTCAGAGAGATGTTTGGATGATAAATCAATAATTACCTTTTCCCGGATCTACTCCATTTAGCACCTACCTTATGAACTTTGTGTAGTGCGAATTCCCATTTTCATCTTCACCAAAAATAATGTAGCCCCCCTTACTTAAATGTTCAATATCCAATGTCTTTGACTGGATGTCATTCTCATTTGCTGAAAAAACATGTTTGCCATCTGAGCTGTAAATGTGCGCTGATTTGAGCGAATAATTCCATTGAATGGCAGAAGAAGAAGGATTAGGATACACTGTAAATAGGTCAAATTCAGGCTTATTCGTTATTTCACCGATAGCCCTGGGAGTCATGGTTACTTTTTGCTCTAATGGCATAGTGGAATATATATTATAGGCGCCTGCCTGTATGGTGATTTCCATATTATTTTGATCCACTTCAAATGACGTCCCGTTAAAATAATCATACCAAAGTCCGGTTTCCGGAAAGACAACATTTGAAGTTACGGCGGTAATGCCAAAATTTCCTACAGCGATCAGATGCTCATTTTCCATACTATATCTATACATTTTAACCTCACCCTTCAGGGAATGCGTGATATCTTCTGAATTAAAGATCGGGTAGTTCTGTTTCAGGAAATTTAGGTTGGTCATAATATCATAGATATTCTTTCTTTGCCAATCCCCGAAATATTCCCATAAAATCGGTTTTTCACAGACCCTGCAACCCTGATCAATGGAGATATCATATCCAAGTTCACCAAACTGCCAGATCATTTTCGGGCCGGGTAAGGGTAAAAAGAATACGGCATTCAATCCAATTCTTTCAGCTGCTGTAATTTCGTCTGTTGTATTATAACTGCCCTGGAAATTCCCCCATTGTGATATTTTATACATCACTCTTTCTTCATCATGACTTTCCATATAAGTTATAAGGTTGGAGACATCCCATCCACGAGTAGTGGAAAGCCCCCATGAAAAGTCGGATTTATTTCCGGAGTTATAGCCCATTGCTC